>Ga0214923_10003687_pt1 | contig 19058 bp, 13 predicted proteins | sample LL1510_MetaG_FD_177993 | JGI IMG/M metagenome (GOLD analysis project Ga0214923, IMG submission 177993) | Freshwater microbial communities from Lake Lanier, Atlanta, Georgia, United States - LL-1510 | ecosystem: Environmental > Aquatic > Freshwater > Lake | place: USA: Georgia | collected...
CGCCAAACCGCCGGCTATGCGGCTGGTCAATGATCAAGTTGTGCTGGCAGAGTGGGCCCTGCAACTCTACGCCAAGCCTGACAGCGCTGTCTCTGTTTGCCTTCCTCGGTTAGACTTTCTGGGCGAGCCGTTTTATCTTGAGCTGTTCGGCGTCGGCAATACTACCGAGCCGTACGCTACGTTCAAGAATATCTGGTTCAATCACCCTAATCAGGCTTATCGGCTCGCGGCGTTCACGCTCGCTACGATTTACCGAACAAACGAACTGAGGCCGGCTAATGTCTAACGAACCATACGTATCAGCCCGGTTTAAAGTCTGGGCGATTTTCACGACAGATTCCGGCGAGATTCGCTTTGACGACGTAGTGGCGTGTTCCGCGTCATTTGCAATGAACACGATACCGACTGCCTCGCTGGTGGTTGCTGTCGGGAAGAATGCCGTTACAGGCGAGTTAGCGACAATTCACACGGCACAGTCAAAGCTCAAGCCGCGCGACAAAGTGGTTGTCAAGCTGCAAGTTATACACGGCTCCGGCGACGACACAAAATTTACCAACGGTACCTACACGATATTTGACGGCTTTTTTATTGGGATTGGGTATCAGCGGTCTGAGAATCAAGCCAATTACGTTCTGCATTTAACACATTGGCTTGATGATTTGAACAACTCGTCCGCGATCAACGGTAACTGGTTTCCAAGCGTGCCGTTCGATTACGCGCAAACGGCGCTGTACGACCAGATTGGCGCCGTAGAGGCGTGGAGTCAAAACCCGACCATTGCGGCGGACTTCGCGACGCCGGAACTTGCGCAAGAAGATTTGTGGGAAAAAGTCATCAAGCAGCTATTCGTGAAATTAGCTGGTATGAGCGGCAGTTTAGTCGCCGAATCCAATAAAGACGCAGCAACAAATGCTGCTGCGGTAGCTGCGCTTGAGCGCATGCCGGGCGCAGGTGCTGCGTATTACACGCCGCTGGCGCTCAAGCTGTTTGCCATTGGCGGTGAAAATCTGGCAGATTCTTTTGCCAAGTATTTCACGTCAACTATCGGGACGTCGTTCGCGCAAAACACTTTTTGGGCGAAGCTGATTACAGATTACGCCGCACAATTCTTTTTCGCTATCTCGCCTGCTGTCAAATGGGCGTTACCAATCCCGTTTTGCGCTGGTTTACGTTGGCAAGCAGATGGCGGAAAACTTATCAAAGCCGACGAATACAACTACGCTAACTTCAGCGCAAACATGCCGCAATTTATCAAATCTGTAGAGCTCGCATTTGCGGTTTCTGAGAAAGACGGGCTTGCTGTAGCGGGCGCCGCCGACGCCGACGCAGATACGCCGCGGTCATACTACTTTCCATGCGGAATCTATCCGTGGCCGCCCGGGCGGCAACCGGAACGCGGTTTGCGTTTGTTTAAAATGCCGCCAAATTGGGCGACCGGCACAGATGGCAGCACAATAACCGGATTGTCGTCCGCTATGGATGCTCGAGCGGCGGTTGACCCGAACTCCGGTGCCGGCGCTAATTTACCGCCCGGCGTAGCAGCCGCGAGCACGGCTGCAGATATTGTTCAGAACTCTATTCAGTTGTTTGCAGAGCACTGGTACGTAACAGAAGTTATGCAGCAGCGATACGGCGAGCTTTTAGGGCCGCTGCGCTTCGACATCGCGCCGGGCAGCATCGTAAAAATTGCCACGCCAGCACGCGATGTCGAGTTTAACCGCAGTCCGGAAAACCCTTCTGAGTATGTGGTCGCATCAGTCGTATCGGTGTCGTACGTGATTAACGCAGAGCGCGCTACAGCTGGTACGTCTTTCTCTATTGCGCACACAAAAATTGCGCCGGAGTTGCAGGCCAATTCGATCTACTCTGTCGCCGCTCCGCCGCTGTACAAACAAGCGTGGTTTAACGGCCCGCTTGCCGTCCCTGAATAACCGTTACGGTGCAATTATGGCTACACAGCCCAAAATCAACTCCATTCTTGGCGATACGCCGGCGCCGTTTTCTCAGCAGCGCCACACAGGCGTAGCCGATGACTTTGCCAGCACGCATGAGCTGTGGCAGAAAAATCAGACGCCAGAAATGAACACAAAACTGCTCACCACGCTGCAGCCGACAATCGACACGGCTATCTCGAGCTATGTCGGGCAAAATCCGTCGCCCGCGATTAAAACTCGTGCGCAGCTGATGGCGCTCAAAGCCATGCAGAATTTCGACCCGAAACGCGGGAACGTGCGCACACATTTACTGTCGCAGATGCAAAGCTTACGTCGGTTGTCGGCGCAGGAACAAAACATTATCAGCATTCCCGAACAGGTCGGCTTGGATTATCAGCGCCTGACTGAAGCTGAGCGCGAGCTGCAAGACAAGTTAAGCCGTGACCCGTCAGATGATGAAATTGCTGACTCCACTGGGTTGTCCGTGCGCCGGATCAACAAAATTCGCGCGTTTCACAAACCGGTTGCCGAGGGCTCGACAATCATTGAAAGCGCGGACGACTATTCCGACGGCGGCGTAGCCAGCAAAATTCCGGGGCAAACCAGCGCGCAAGATGCGTGGATGGATTTTGTTTACGGCGACCTGTCCCCGACAAATAAACTGATAATGGATATGTCCCTTGGGCGCAACGGGCGGCGGAAAGCGAGCGTGCAAGAGATCGCGCGCAAGCTGAATATCACGCCCGGCGCCGTCAGTCAACGCGCCGCCAAAATTCAAGCCATGTTAAACAAAAACGCCCTATAGGAAACCATATGGGACACGGCACACCAAAAAGCGTACTGGTAGACACATTTAAAGCGCGGCTTGCGGACCTTGAACAAAAGGCGCTAGCACAAAGCGAGCATTTCCGCACGCACGGCAGCGCGCGCCCGTGGCACACACCCGACACGATGGCGAATAGCGACCTGCTGGATGTGCCAATGCTGCACGAACCGGCGTGGAATCGCGACGAGGCTAACCGGATTTATTCGCAAGATGTCTTATCTGAAAAACCCGGCACGCAAGGCGATGTTATTTCGCTTAAACGGCAGATCGACTTTATGGCTGTAGAAGAGCGCGCGTGGCGCGTACGTCACGCTACGTTTGCGCGGTGCGCGGCTCACGCGGCGGGCCGTCTAAACGGACACGGACAGCCGAACGCCGGTATTTTCACAATGGTCAGAAACGCAGCCGACGACGCCCGCCTGCGCGGTCGCTCGCAGCGGGCCCAGCCAGCTATCAACACATTAGCTGGGACAGATACAGCTACTAATATAGTATGAGGCAGTCATGGCATTAAGTGATTACGCAAATCGAAAATATGACTTTTTAGCGCTGCAAAATATTAGCCCTAAAAAGGAAACACAATTAGCGTTAGAACTGGCGTCACCGGGACAAGAGAGCCAGATCACTACCGGACCGCAAAAACTGGCGCAGCGTTGGTTACTCGAGTTCCTTACCGAAACCGGGTCGATGCCCGGGTTGCCTACCCGCGGTACCAACTTTATGACGTTGGTACGCCAAGGTCGGTTGCGCTCTTCGCCAGCGTTGTTGGCAGCGTTTAATTTTGCCGCTTACACCGCCCGCGTTAATCTCGGCAAAGAAGAAGACAATACGTGGCCAAATGACGAACGTATCGGATCTGTTACGGTATTGTCTATTGCGTATCTGCCCGGTTATGCGCAAATAAAATGCTCGATCGCAAGCAGGGCTGGAACAACGCGCAGTATAATTTTGCCTGTACCCACACTGCCACAAAACTTAACGTGACATTATGAGCTTACAAATTACCAGTTTCACAGAGTTAGATAATACGCGCGTACAGGAACTGCTGACGCTGTTTTCTACGTGGATGAAAGAGCGGCATCCAGAAGTAGAACTGTCTCGCGGCGTGTTTCACGATCTTGTGCTGTACTTCAACAGCGTCTTAAACGCCGCTGTGCAAGAAAACATCAGCCGCGTGCTGCAAAGCAATAGCCTCCTGTCAATTTCGCAAAATCCAAGTCTTGCGGACGCGGCGCTCGTAGACAAAGTCCTGTCAAATTTCAACCTGACCCGCGAAACCGGCACAAGCGCTACCGGCGAGGTTACAGTTATCGTAAACCAAGCCGTGCCTACGCAGATTAGCCTGAACACAAAATTCACGGCAAACGGTGTGACGTTCTTTCCAACACGTACGTTTATCGGTGTTCCGCCGGGGCAAGACGCCACGGCCACGAACGCGCGCGGAATGGTACCCGGCACTAACGGTACGTTTGCGTTCAAAATCACTGTGTATGCGACAAGCGCCGGTATCGCCGGCAACATTCCGCGTGGCACAAAGCTGATTCCGGATGTCGTGCCCAGCAATGTGGCTGAGATTTACGCCGCGACAGACTTTACAAAAGGCGTAGATCCGGCAACAAACGAAGAATACATCGCTAAACTGCCGGACGGTCTTTCGGCTAAAACAATTGGCGGCAGAAAAGCATTCGCTGCTCTTATTCGGTCGCAGCCTGATTTCAAGAACATCCGACATTTGTCTGTCGTTGGTTTCGGCGACGCGGAACAGATGCGCGATCAGCACGGTTTACTGCCGATTTCTGGTGGTGGGCGTGTCGACATTTACGCGCAGACACATGAAATTGCGCAGCAGGTTGATAATTTCCTGCCGGCGTTATATATCGGGCCGGCTGTTCCCGGAGACGCGACTGCCGGTACGCTGTGGCAGATCGACATCGATCGCGAGCAGGTGCCCGGATTTTATGCCGTTACGCGCGTCGCCAAGATTAACGACAGTCAAAACTCGGGCTACACCGTCAGAACAACCGTGCCGGGATACGACCTGAGCGGCACAGACTACGCGCCCGACATTCAGACGCTCGAAGAAAGCGCGTTTACGCGTTACAGAAAACTGACGCTGCAATTTGTCGACGTCGATACGTCGCCGACAAATTTGGTTCCGCGCCAAAGCAAAGCCGACTACAGCGTCACGACTATTGGAATGCCGATGATCGGGCAGCTGCAGGATTTCCTGTCGAGCAAAGACATCCGGTGCCGCACAGCCGACGTACTGGTAAAAGCGGCGGTGCCTTGCTTCACGAGCATCTCCTTCAAAATTCGCCGCGCCGCTAACGAGGTTAATCCGGATTTTGCGGCGATCAAAGAAGCGCTTGTCACGGCAATCTCAAAAATCGGTTTTGCCGGACAGCTGTCGGCTTCTGTTATCAGCAGCGTGACGCATCAATTCTTAACCGGCACGCAATCTGTTGGCAGCGTGGATATGTTCGGAAAAATTCTTCGACCGGACGGGCAGGTTGTGTACGTACGCGACCCAGCGCGTATTGTTGTGCCAGATGACCCTGTGCACATGGTCAGCGCAAAAACAGTTGTGTTTTTAACCTCGGTTAATGACATCGAAATCGTGCCCGAAATCGTATCGAGTTACGGCGACTGATCGGCAACATCATGCAAAAATTCACGTACCCGCAATCCGATTTAGACAGCAGCACGGCATTATTGCGCGTGCTCGGTAGTTTTTGGGCCAGCACGTTTGCAGGGCGCGATCAGTTGCGTTCGTACACTACCGGTATTGCTGCCGGGGCTGCGCAGATCCAGTTGAACCTGCTGGAAACAGTCGCCGCGCTCAGCCGATTTGAAATCCCAATTTTTCACACAGAGAACTGGTACCCGCTAGTCCTGCGCAAAAGTCAGGTCAATCTGACATCGGCCAACAACTACAAGTTCGACGAGCCCGGGCTGCAGTTTGACAGCGGCCCCGCGGTCCTGTTTGACACGCTGGCAACACGCGATTTTTACGCGTTTGCTGCGCCGGCGCAGTTGGCTGGCGCCGCGCATATTTTCGACCGCGTGCTGTTTCCGACGTTCTCGCTGATTGGCGGTGTAGACTTCATCGTCGACGCGGCTAATCAAATTATCATCTTCACCCAAAATCCGTTCGATAACGAAAACATTGTGCGGTCGCCTGTCTACGTAGACGACGTTATCACAGACGAAGAAATCACACTGTGGGTGTTCAAAGCCGATTTTGACTACCAGTACGTGTTCAAGCAGTTCGCCTACGCGCTGGGCATTCAGGTCAAAAGCACAGAAACGGGCAAGGCTTTCGTCAACGCTGTTTTTGACGGCCTGCTGGCTGGCGGCGCTTCGGCGGCTGTGTTTGAAGCTGCGGTATCGGCGGTTTTAGATATTCCGCTGTCCCGCGAAGACGGCGAGATTGTCGAAGTAGCCGAACTCGACGGGCACGGCCTCATTATCGCGACTAACAAACACGTGTATCGGTTTGCGCGCGACGCTACCGCAGTCGTAACTGTCGGGCAGGTACTGCGCGCCGGCGATAGATTAGTCGACGCGCTTGAGATTATTGAGTTAAACCGCGGTGAAGTGCCAGACAGCCTGCCGGCACTTGCATTAGATCAAGGTTTTACGGCAGCCTGCTACTACAGCGATCTGATATTTGAGAACCACGACGTGCCGCTGCGCGTGGATGCGACTCATCCTAGCGGCTACACTTACGTAGATTTTCCGCTGGCTGGCTTCCCCGCGGACGTACAGCGCTTTTTTGAAGAGCTGCACATGCGCGGTATTGCGCAAATTGCCCCCACACCGCCAGCCTGCGACACGACCGGCCAGCGTAAAACAGGCACTCTCGCCCATATACTCGACCGGCGATCAAATCCGGTCGGCGAGCCAGAGGCGGCGGATCTCCCGGCGACCATAAACCCGTTGAAATTTCTGGTCGCAAATGTGCTCAGAAATCACGCCTTTGCGGCAATTATCAAGGTTGCCGGATTGGGGGAAAATCACTTAGGACTGTACAATATTCGTCATATCCGCCAGTTGCTGCCCCCGTATGCCGGCATGTTTCTGCTGTATAATTTAGCAGGCAAGAAAGCCGTTATTTCGGGCGAATTTGACGTACAGGAAATCGTAACACAGTTTAAAGGGGCTGCGCCGCTGTCTAGCGCCGTTACTGCCAATCTCGTAAGCGACCGGGGCGTTATCGTCCGCACAATCTCCGGCACGTGCCAATAGGAAGCTGTTATGCCTACCGACGCAGTTAATTCAAACGGTTTTGGTATCCGTGGGCACGTCACGGTATGGCGCGTAGACGAGAAAACCGGCCTCCGTACGCCGTTGGCTGAAAAAGACAACCAAATTCAGGTGAGCTGGGGTCATATTGCCGCAAAGCAGATCGGTTTCCGGCACCAACCTGACCGCCCTGATTATTTCATTTCTGGCATGTACTTTGAGTACGAAAACCAGATTGATCCGGAACAGGCTGTGACCGTAACCAGTTTTGACCGGTCACTCGGGCTGGCCTACTACAACGCGCTGGCGTCCAATCAGCTGCGCGATTTTCTCCGCGTACCGTTGCGGCTTGAGCCGTCGCTGTCGGTGGCTGCCGGCTCGGCGGGCGAAGAGGCGTTAACGGCCAACGCACAAAGCAATCAGTTGACGTTCTTTGCGCAAACGGCCGGAACTCTCGGCGTGCACGGAAAAACGTTTAGCCATCTGGCCAATAGCAAGGTGTACGCAGCCGCGCTCGTGGCCATGCCCGTATTTGCCGACCGCACGCGTGACGTAATTTTTGCTCGCATCAATTTCAGCACGAGCGATCAGACCGTCAAAGAAGCCTCATCGCAAATCGGCATAACGTGGGACATCGTATTTGAGTAATTAACGCCGCGGAGGACAAGGATGTCCAACAACTGGCTTTTTAACGTTCGACACGTTGCCGAAGGCGAGCCCGTACAGGCCGGCGTCGTAGGGCGTCCTGATAAGGCGCTGGAAGAGCGTACAGACTATCTAAAGGACCGTCTCGACGCCGCAGCGCTCGGGCGGGCCCTGTTTGACGTAGACGCTACTATCGCGCCGGATGTGCTGGAAGGGCAGCCTGTGTTCTGGAATTACCAGACACAGCGCTATGAGCGCGCCCTCGCCGCCGTCGAAAACGACGATGTGACGCAGACGCTGGTTGTGCAGGCGTCGTCGGATTGTTTGGGCCTGCTTTACAGCAAAAAGTCGGCTACGCTCGGCGACGTTGTGCTGCGCGGCATCGTAAAGCTGCCGGGGCTGGTTAACGCTGTAGACGGCCCGATCGCCGCCGGCCGGTACTACCTGTCATCGGAAGCGCCCGGCAAGCTCGTAAAGCAGCGCCCGCCCGCGACTGTTTCTGTGTGCTATGTACAGGGCGCGAAAGACAGCTGCAACGTAGATCCGTGGGTCGTGGTAATGCCGCAGGTGCGGGATTTTCTTGAAGACCATATTCATTACCGGTTTGAGCTTGTAGCCCGCGCTGCCGGCAATCTTGCTACAAGTAACGGCAAGGTGAGCATCACGCAGCCCGACTCTACGCGACAGGGCTGGCTCCCGGCTTCGCACGCTGTGTTTAACGGCAAAGCGCCTGCTGGTGCCGTGTTTGGTTACAACCTGTCAGCGCACCTGCAGCTGTCACGCGTGTGGCCGCCCATGCCTGTGTCGGCTGTGGCTATGCTCTGGGATAAGGGCCAAGACCGCGTAGGCGCCACGGAAATCCCCCTCGGCCGCGACGGGCTGGCGGTATGCGACGCTAACGGCATTTGGTGGATGAGCGATTGCGTAAACGATGTGCCGTGGGTCGGTGGCGTATCTAGCTCGTCGTCCAGCTCGTCTGCCAGCGCCGTACCTGAATGCCCCCGCGACGAGCGTATGCGTGTAATCGTCGTGTTTCTGCGCATGGTATACGGCAATGACCGCAGCGTCGTCACAAGTCTGCAAGCTGGGCCGGGCAGTCCGATTACTGTGACGAATTGCGACGGACTGGTAGCGAAAACCGGCGATCTTGAATTAAACCTTGATCTTAACTTAGCGATTAAACCGCCCGATTTAGACGGCGGCCGCGTCCTCAAGCAGATTGAGGACGGCTATAAGTTTCGACAGGGCTGGGTCACAGAAGGCGTTGTCAGCGGCTCTGCGCCGATTGTGATCACCGGGTATCCGGGAGCGTCGCGCGCACTCACCTCCGCTGAAAAAACCGGACTTGGCTTTTCCTCGGGTGCGACTGTAACGGCGCACCGCGGATTGGTGAAAATTACGTTTAATGACGCGCTGGTTGAACGCGAGCTGGCGCCACAAATTATCCGCCTGTCTGACGCTGTAGAGCGGCTGTACAAAGACGTCCCGTATATCGGCTTGCCTACTGGGCAGGACTCATTGGTGCGGTTGCGTTTTATCGTGCCCGCTGCGGGTCTCGGTTCTAGCCTGCGATTTATGCTGCGCGCGCAGTTGCTGGGTCTGCATACCGGAACCTTGCCGGCGCTGGAAGTCACATATCGCAGATTGCCGCGTCCTACTGGCGGTGTCGGTGTCGCGCTCGTTGCGCTCGACGAACCGGCTATCACATTTGCGTCAACAGTTGCCGTGTTCGCCAGTAACGTTGTAGAAGTTTCAAGCGCGCCGTTTACCGTAGCCGAAGGCGATACCGTACTTGTCACTGTGCGGCGTCCGCTTGTCGGCGGTTTAGCTGACGGTTATTCAGGTGAAGTTGGACTGTTGCGGTTATCTGGAATAATTACCAATGTTGGGCCGTAACAATGCCAATTGGAAACTGGAACCTACAGTGGCTCAACCACAACTCGCAACGGTCGTATCCGCTAACGGAACGCGCGAGTAAGGTAGATACTACGGGCACAATTCGCCTGCCTGACAGCTTTATTGTGGCCATGTACTTGCCGGTGCATGTCACGCTGAACGTGCAGGTAGATCAATTTTTCGTAAAGACGCTGCTGATTTCGCCGATCGGTTATGCGATTGGAATAGGTTACTCGTCCGGTACCAGCTCGACGCTTGTAGCCAACGTCAGCATCACAAAAGCCACGCATCGGCAGAACATGACGTATGCGCTGGCCGGCGTAGACGATTTTGCTGACACTATTGGTCAAGTGGTTATCGGCAATCTTGACGAAATCGACGCGCTTCCTGCGGGGCTGTACGAATTCAATTTCAGCGCCGGCGAGATTGAATCTGACGCCATCCGGCCGATGCTCCGCGGCATATCGGCCGTGCGCGTAATCAGCGGTGCCGCCACCAGCCCGCTTCTGTACGGCGATATCGAACTGGTGGCCGGTACAAACATGCGTATCGATTACGCATTAAACACAAATACAGGTAATCCAAAAATCACATTTAACGCAATCGACAATACCGATTTGAACACGGTATGCGATTGCGACATTAATCGCGACGGGGAGTGCATCCGTTGTATTAACGGTGTATGTTCCGGTGACGGGAACTACACAATTAGCGGCGGTGATTGCATTAGCGTGACAACGTCAACAAGTGGCATAAAACTTGACGATATTTGCGCGACACCATGTTGTGGTTGCGCTGAGCTAGACGCCATTAAAACACAAATAGACCGGTTCAGTGACGGCGTGACCACGCTGCAAAACTTTGTGACACGTTTAGGGTCCGAAGTAACGCAGTTAAATCTTGTCGTTCTCGGTAGCCGTCTTGGAGACGCCGGTTGCAGCACGTGCGGGTAATCAATGAGTTGCAACCCAATTATTTATACCGCGGACGGCCGCCGCGGCATCGGCGTCAATCAGCCACAAAGCGGGCTTGATTACCCGCTGGTAGCACCGTCGTTAGATATTCAGTATCTGCTGGCGGATTTTCATCTTGCGTACGAAGATACCGCGCAGCAGTTCAAGCATCCGTTACGGATCAAATGGCTGTACGGCGTAGGGTGTGAGCCAAATAGCGCGCCCGCAGGCGCCCCGACGCCGACACATGCGGCAGACATACTCATCGTGGACGCCGATGACAACGTCGTTTTCAACTCCACAGTGAACAACGCGACAACGGGTACCGTGAATTTCTCCACGTGGTGCTGGGGGCTGAAAAAAAACTCTGGTAACTGCGCTGCTACGTACGCCTACCGCGCATACGAATGGTTCAACAACAAAGTAGTATGTCAGTTAATTGCGTATCAGACATGGCCGGAAACATCGCTAGACATAGATCCGGATGCGGATACAGCCCGCGATTACGCGTTGCATATTGAGCCGGTAAGCGCCGTGTTAGACGAACGCGCTGTCTATAAAGTTCCAAAACGCGTTACGTCTTTTATCCTGCCCGATTTGAACAACATAAAACTGGCCAAAACGTCCGTCGATTTTGCTGGCGGCTTTAACACCCAGCTAATCGCCGGAGCCGAAGAAACGCGTAACCTGCGCAAAACGCGGCCGATTACGTTTAATGTCGTGCCGGGGGCCGGCGCCGGTAAATACACCGACTGCCCAGATCCCGAATTTCCGATATACCGCATTAACGGATTAACCGGACCGGATGTGCTAATCACAGCAGAGAAATGCCTGTGGATGCGCATTCCGACAACGTTTGCTGACAACAACACCAAATTAGAGCCTGTTAAAACAGCCGATCATGCTACGCAGGTGATCGGAAGTAACTGCCCAGCCTGCTGCACATGCGACGACTATGTAGCCATGGCTAATTACATGAACGCAACGCGCGACCGCTACAAGCAAATCGGCAACTTGGCGAAAGAAGTCCTGCTGGCCTATACCGACGGTGTCGAGCGCTGGTCTGCGCAGCGCGATTGTCGTGTGCAGGCGCCGATTAAAGCATGCATGACCGCGCAGCGTTGTCCGTTCATGGACGTGATCGTGCAGTACTGCAACCTGTGCGAAGATTGCGTCAAAGACGTCATAATCCGTATGGAGTTTACCGCGAACGGAAACGCGGCTATCCCGGCGTGTGGTTACACGACGGTTACAACAAAAGATGTAAAGGGCGGCTTGTACCAGCTCGACGGCGCGTGGCCTGTGTACACAGCGAACTTGGGCAACGTCGACGCGGGTAACTCAGCCAGCGTCGCGTTTCGTCTTGAGTTCGCAGAGGCCGCGCCAACAACAGTCAGATTAACCGCTACAGGCACAACAGCCGACGGCAATATTTTGGCCGGTTGCGACCCGGGTTTAGATCCCGCTAGCGCGCAAGTTACAAAATCACTTTATTGCAACGGCGACGGCGGCACAGTAACAATCTGCGGATAAATCATGCCTGTACGCAATCAAAATTGGTATGACCTGCAAGCGGGCCGGCGCTACCCGCTTGACGATCGCAGTACGGGCTTATCCGACACCGGCGCAATGCTCGATGACAGTATTCTCGTAGACTGTCATATCCGATTTCCCAGCAATATCGGCGCTGTAGCGTTTGTTCAAGCCATTACAGTATCGAATACGCTTGTTACTGTCCTCGTCGGGGTGGCGGATGAGGCGCTGACGCAAAACAGCGTACGCACAATTGCCGCTGTCAGTGTGACTAAACCGGCGCAGCTCAATAAAAACTACGCGATAACCGCACTGGTGCCGGGAGTGGCTGGCTGGGTTGTTTTTGGCGCAGGCATCGCCACCGATTTTACAGCGCGCTATACCGCGCCCAGCCAATCGCTGCTTTTACCGCGCTGCGCGCGCGCCTACCGTCCGCTGCCGATTCCTACAATTGGTCGCGTAAATCTCGGCACGGCGCTTACGGGTATCGTCAAACTCGAGGCGCTGGCCCCGGTTGTGGCGGAGCGTAAAACACTCACGATTGCGGACAAGACAGTTAACGCAATTGAATTTCGATTAGCCGGCAACCTGACAAACGTAACCTACAACCCGTACTCGTACTTTCTCGGAACGTGCGGGCAGCGACCAGAGAGCGGCACGTGCCCAAAACAACCAATCGAGTCTATTAACGGTATCGTGCCTGACTGCAACGGCAACATCACAATTACCGGAGACGGTATCGACATTTATCCATTTGTAGACGGCGGCGGGCTTGGTCTTGATGTGCCATTTGGTTTGGCTGACATTTGCGATAAACCTACGACTAAACCGCCGCGACAAGGCGTAGACGAATGCGTTACGTCGTCTAGCAGCTCCAGTTCTGCGAGCAGCACCAGTTCGTCGTCGACCGCTGGCGGTGAGCAATCCAGCAGCTCTAGCGTAACAATTATTGACGACATTCCGCCAAATTTTAGCCGGCCATTTTGCCAGCCCTTTACAGACAATCTCGCCGGCGCACTTGTTACGCGCTCCGGCCGCTTTGCGCTTAAAACCCGCGCGGCCCCGGCAAAATGTCAAATCTACGTCGAATCAAGCAGCAGCAAATCAAGCAGCAGCAGTAGTAGTACATCCAGCTCGAGTTCTAGCGTAAGTCAGCCGTTGCGGGTTATTTGTGCGTCAGACGACGTGTTCAATACAAACATCGCGACGCTGCGTTTCTATCCGACAGACTGGGCATCAAACTGCACAATCTCGCTTGAGTTTAAAATTGCGCCCGGCGTTACCAACAACGCGGGACTGGTGTTCAACTACCAGCCGCCGATTGGCGCGGCCGGCCCGACTTACATGGTCGCGGTTGTGGATGCTGACCGCGGCACGTTCATGTTGTTGCGTTACAACGGTTCTGCGTTTGTGGCTGAATACACGTTGAACTTAGCCGACGCTGATTTTGCATTAGATATTAGCCAGTGGCATAAAATTGCCGTTACCCCGGTAGTCACAGCTGGAATTAACGGCGCAACCGTATACTGCACGCTAACCGACAACTCAGAAAGCCAGCAAGTTGCTTTTACTGTTGCCGTCGCAAACTACGGCGTGCCGACAGGCGCCAGCGGCTTATTTGCCGACCGCGCGTATGCGTATTTCAACAACCTAACCGTCGAGTAAGTCATGAGCGGCGCACGTATCATATTCCCAGAATTTCGCGATGAGCAGAGCGACTCACGTTATCCGTTCATCGACACGGCTACGTTGACAGCCAATACTGGCGCGCTGCTTAATCGCGATACGTTTGTTGACGCGGCTATTTATCCAATTGGCGCTGTTGCTCCGTTGTATATCTCAAGCATCGCGGTCACATCAAATGCCGTAACGATCACAATAGGCGATCAGACGCGAACAGGCGTGTGCACAACTACGTATGCGCCGCTGGATCCGCCCGAATCTGGCGAACTGGCGTTGACTGATTCTTATGGTCGTCCAGCAGGTACGTTGATATCCGAACGTACAAAGTTGGCGCTTATCGGCGGACTAGCACCGGTTGTACACACGTTTACCGCCCGCGCGACGGAGTTTGTGGCAGGTGTTGTATATCCCGCCCAAGAACCCGGCGTGCGCGGGCTGACAACGCCAAATAACTCAGAACTGATCACAGACGACATCTGGCTTGTCGGGCGTGACGGCGTAATGCTGCGCGCCGATCCGCCAAACTCAAACATCATTCGAGTGGATATCGTCGGGGTGCCGTTGTTCAAACGGCTGCAGTGTGTCAACGGCGACAACGAAGAGCTGACAACCATCGGCGCGTTTACCCCAAAGACCTTTTTGCGGACAATCAATGGATACGGTCCGGACGAGTTTGGCAATTTCAATATCACTGTGGCGGCGAAGGCGACAGAAGCCACTATCTTGCGGATATATCCCGAAAATAACGTAATCAAAATCACTGCTGCCGGATCAAAGGTGCTGTAATGCCACGTGCGGGTTTTTACAACGACAACGAGTACCGGCGCTACCCGTTCACGCCCGCCGCAGTGAACGCCGACGCGCTGCCTGACGACCTAATTGTCGATTGCGGTTTTATTATGGGGCTCGACAGCGGGTTCGACGCGGCGGTCCATACGGTTTATTTGCATCAAGTCCGTAAGACCAGTACGCAAATCGAGTTTGAATTCCGGACTACCGCGCCAAATGCCGCCGACACGTCGCTTGTATTCACCCGGCCATTTGACGCCGAAGAGTGGGCGACAGAGTTTGCCGACGCGGTCCCTGCAGATACGGAATGCGCTGAGGAGCCGCTCTGGGAAGGCTTCATGGTGTCAGGCGTCATGGCGCCAACTGTGGCCGCATTAAGCGTCGGAGGCAGCCTCACATTTACGGCAACACGAATCGTCGAGCCCGCCCGCGTACAGTCGCTGGTTAAATCGTATTTGCGCTCTGTTAACATCGGTAATTACCCGCGAATTATCGCTCCGCCGTGTATCGACGGGGAACCCGCGATTTTACCGGTCTCCAATGAAATAATCGTTAACGCAACATGCATAAAAGGCAATATTCGGTTCAAACCCGGATTTAATTGCGCGATCAATCAGTACGACTACGCCAATCGCATCACGATCGGGGCGCAGCGGGGCGCCAATACCGAAAACGACCCAAATGGCGAACTTTGCCAGTACGGCAGCGAAATCAAGCTGTACAACGACGAACAGCCGCCGATAATTAACGTTGAGACAGGTGCCCGGAGTAAGTTCCTAAGCGGCGGCCCGGCTTGTGACGAGGTAATCACAGGAATCAATGGATTAGGCGCGCCAGATGTTAAAATTGTGGGCGGCGCTGGAATTCAGGTTTTGCCAGACCCAGTTAACGCGCACACGATTCAGCTGAAAATTGCGGGTAATCTCTTAACAGACAACTGTTAGCGGCAATGCAGTTATGGCTGAACCACTTTTCACAAATGACTGCATTCCGAATCCGCCGGATAAAGTCGATTTCAAGTTCATTGAGATCTGCAATATTCCGGCCCCGCCACCGCCAATTTACGATTGCGCGCCGCCTACCTGTCCGCCTTTTGACCGCCCGCCTCCGTGCCCCGACATCAAACCGGGCAACGCGGTCATCAATGTTACGCCGCAAAGAAACTGCGGCACGGGCGCTACGAACAAAGGCAAAATCACCGTAGCCGCGACTGAAAACTGCGCGTTTGAGCTCGGGCTAGACCTTGACATTGTCGTGCCGGTTCCGCCCTGTCCGCAAATTCGTGGCGGGACCGTTACGGTTACCAGCGGCTACGAAGGCTGCGTGACTGGCACCGGCGGGCAGGTTACGGTAACGCCGCACGAACCGGCCTGTAATGATCCAAACGCGGCCTGCGAATTCGACATTAACGTCGATATCGTTGTGCCCATTCCGATCCCGCCGTGTCCGAATTTAGACATCTCTAATAGGACAGGCCCAACGCCTAGTTTAAGCGGCCGTATTATCCCGGTTTCCGACTGCGGCGGCGGCGGTTGCACGATTAAACTGGACGCTGTTTTTCCAGAAATTCCTGTGCCGCCGTGTCCGGTAATAACTGGCGGGCAAATCAGCGTAAGTCTATCGGAAAACAATTCGGCGGGCGGCAGCATCACTGTGGTGCCGAACGTAAATCCGCAGACGAACGCGTGTAATTTTAACGTGTTCGGTCAGCTGATTGTTCCGAAACAAAAATCGTCTAGCGGCAGCAACAACAATCAAGTTTGCGTGCCGACATATCGCGGCGGGCAGATTACGGTTGGCGGTAAAGCCAGCGGCGCCATCAAACTCAACGGCGTCCCGCAGCGAAACAATCAAAACGCACCGCACTGCTACTATTGCGATAGCTTTGCGCCCGTGTCCGGTTCAGACGTCGGCAATACGGGCACTCCGGCATCTGGTGACGGCGCTGTCGTCATTCCGGTCTCGTGGGAGTGCGTAAGCTGGGTGTGCGTTGATATGAGCAACGCGCCCGATCCGGCGGCTGCGTGCGCCGCGTTAAGCGGGCAGCTTGTTACTGGCCCATGCGGTGGCGGCGGTAATAGCCAAGGGCAGTCATGCAAAGAATATGAAATCACCGCCGAGCTCGGTATCGATATTCCGTGCCAACCAAAGCTTGAAGGCGGTTCTGTAAACGTCACTACCGGCAGTTCCGCTGGCGGCACAATCAAAGTCAGCAAAGGCGGCGGTAGTGGCGGTGGTGGCGCAAATCCAAACATAAATGTCATTCCACCCGGCACTGAATGGCTGTGCGTTGAACCCAACGGCGATTGCACGCCGTGGTATCCGTCTCGCGAAGATTGCGCGGCAGCCGGAGGCACAGTCGTTGAAGGCGATCAATGCCCGAACTCGCCGCCCGCCGACAGCGACAATTGCGATACGTACACAATCACTGCCGACATCACAGTACCGACACAAAAAGCGTGCGTACCGACGCTACACGGCGCGCCAATCGAAATTCAGTATCTCGCCCCGACGGATAGTCTCGAAGCGGACAGCAATCCGTTTGGCGGAAGTATTATCGTCAAACCAAAAAATGACAGCACGTCTGTTGAAAATAAAGATACGCCGCGGATGGGCGGCAGCTGCGAAACTAACAGCCAGTCTCCTGCCGGTTACGACGTCATTGGAAAAATCTGCACGCCGTGGGGTGGGCGCTCTCCGGCAGAGTGCGAGGGAATTGGCGGTACCTACTACGAACGCAACGATTGCAGCGAACCAGACAATAACTGTCCGGATTACGAGATCTCCGCCACGCTGACAATCCCGCAGATTTGTCCGAAATTTGAGCCCGGCAAAATTACGAAAAAAGGCGGCGGGGACGAGGTCGGCACGATTACCGTGTCACCGAGCGGCGAATCAAAGCAAAATTGTAAATTCACTGTAGACGCAGAAATCGATTTAGACGCGCTCGGCGCCGGCAAAGATTGCGTACCCGAAGGCGGCGATATTTCTGTTGAAACCGTCAAAAAAGGCGAGTCGGGCGGCGGTGAAATTACTATTTCCGAAAACGGCGAATCTACTGACAACAAGGGTTGGTGCAAAGTTGCAGGCGATTGTTTTCCCGACTACACAAAAAGTGAATGCGAGGCCAATGGCGGTGAGTGGTTTCCTGCAGAAGGCTGCACTAAAAAATCGTGCGGTTACACAATCGGCGCAAACATCAAAATTCCGGAAACGGAAATTGAGTTTGAGCCGGTCGCAAATGCCACCCTAGACCCAATCGATTGCGGCGAACCCGCGACGATCTCGGTGAATATCAGCAAGCAAGAAGACGGCAAGTATAAAATCGACATCAGCGGGTCGTATCCTGACTGCAGCTCGTGCTGCCCGGTTGATACTGAAGTATCGCTCGGTCCTAAACGGACAGCGATGCGTGCGCTGGAAATGCGTTCGATTGACGCGCCGCGCTTGGCGTTTTCTGCGGACAACAGTTACTACACCGGCGACATTCTGGTCATATACCTGACGTTTACGGATTACGTGCAGGTTGTAGATCCGTCTGTTCAACTGATTTTTGATTTGAGTCCGGACGATAACTCAAGCTCAGCGTCGTCTTCCGCTCCGGATGACGGTTTACGCTACGCGCAGCTGGAAACCACGAGCGGCGGAAACACAAAAAAACTTACGTTTACCTACCCCATTCAAGCTGCAGATAACAGTACTGGTATTCGTCTTTTAAGACTTACAGACGACGCTACACCGTACTACTCGTCGCTGGCGAATAAGGTCGGCAAAAAACTGGTCAGGCCATTTGCGCCAGTTAACGTTGATATTTGCGTTAATACTGGTTGCGGTTCGTCTAGCAGCTCTAGTGATTCCAGCTCCAGTTCTTCACGTTCTAGCTCCAGCAGCTCAAGCTCAAGTTCATCGCGGTTTAGTTCAAGCTCCAGCTCTTCGCGGTTCAGTTCCAGCTCAAGCTCTAGCTCCAGTTCTTCACGTTTTAGCTCCAGCAGCTCAAGCTTCAGCTCAAGCTCTAGCTCCAGTTCTTCACGTTTTAGCTCCAGCAGCTCAAGCCCCAGTTCTAGCTCAAGCTCAAGCTCAAGCTCAAGCTCTAGTTCAAGTTCAAGCTCTAGCAGCTCCAGCTCAAGCTCAAGCTCTAGCTCCAGCTCTAGTTCTAGCCCCAGTTCTAGCTCAAGCTCAAGCTCAAGCTCTAGCAGCTCCAGCTCAAGCTCAAGCTCTAGCTCCAGTTCTAGTTCAAGCTCTAGTTCAAGTTCAAGCTCAAGCTCTAGTTCAAGTTCAAGCTCTAGCAGCTCCAGCTCAAGCTCAAGCTCTAGCTCCAGTTCTAGTTCTAGCCCCAGTTCTAGCTCAAGCTCAAGCTCAAGCTCAAGCTCAAGCTCTAGTTCAAGTTCAAGCTCTAGCAGCTCCAGCTCCAGCTCAAGCTCAAGCTCTAGTTCCAGCTCAAGCTCTAGTTCAAGTTCAAGCTCAAGCTCAAGCTCAAGCTCTAGTTCAAGTTCAAGCTCTAGCAGCTCCAGCTCCAGCTCAAGCTCAAGCTCTAGTTCCAGCTCTAGTTCAAGC
>Ga0214923_10003689_pt1 | contig 19050 bp, 26 predicted proteins | sample LL1510_MetaG_FD_177993 | JGI IMG/M metagenome (GOLD analysis project Ga0214923, IMG submission 177993) | Freshwater microbial communities from Lake Lanier, Atlanta, Georgia, United States - LL-1510 | ecosystem: Environmental > Aquatic > Freshwater > Lake | place: USA: Georgia | collected...
CAAATATCCTTGGTCGTGTATCTTTAACTGGATATTTTCTTGCGGATGAATGAATACATCAGTGATTCTCTCACCTTCAATTGAAAATCTTGTATATCCATGTTCTGAAATCGTTATTTCAAAAGACCTCTCTTCATCTATTAAATAACTATTATTTGATAATCCGGTTTCGGGTTTTAATGCCTTGTAATTCGTCTGCTTGATCGTGCTCTTAAACATCTCTCCCACCGGATGATCTTTTCTAGGCATTATCAATTCGCTAGTTTGTCTTGGCTTGAGGGGAGAGGTGATTTGCTTAACTCTTGATCCTTTTCCTGCGCAACCGCTTAATGCAACACCGGCTATCAAAACTACGGAGAATTTTTGTAAATAATTCATCTTTTCCTTAATCCTCTTTTTAATTAATTTTTTCCTTAGGCAAAACATCTATTTCAGTAATGTTCTTAAGCAAAATCAACCCTTTCGCTGCTTCCTTATATGAAATCAAATAACTCTTCTCTAATGCTATTTTCTCATTAGAGCCTGCAAACCAATAATGTAACGTCCCGGTAACAATTACTCCGCCATCCGCCATTTTTGTACTCTTCGTATAAAATGCAGAACTTGCATTGCTTCCCTTGATGAATGACATTTGCTTTGCAAAGAATTTGTTTAACTCATTGTTGCTGGAACTGATTTTTCTGATCTGTGCATGTTGCTCTATGATTTCATCAGGAGAAGTTGTAAACATTTCTCTTGCTATACTCCTCGCCCATGGCTTTAAATAACTTGGATATAACCTGCTATTTGAAATCTCCATTTTATTATCTATATCATTGCTCGGAACAATGACCCATTTTTCTTCTTTGCCAAAAAGAGCAAAGCTTTGTAACAAGCATAAAATGCTTAAAACAACTGTAGTCATTAATAGATACTTGTTGTATTTGACCACTTCCTGCAAAGAAGCTGTCTTCCATTTATGGTTCATTTTCCTACCTTTTTTTTATTCAGCAGTTTTGGATATGTACTTGGAGCTCTCAAAACATTTTTTGAAATCAAGAAGCTTTTGATTTTAAAACTTTTTGCTAATCGCTTGTATTTTTTGAATAAAAAACACAAAGTAATACCACCAATAAAAAAACCACCGCCTAAGCGAATATTTGAATTATTTAAAAACACAATACCCGGCAATACACCAAAGCAAGCAACAAGCCATTCATCCACCGTTAAACCAAGATATTTTATTGGTCTTGATACCGACCAAAATAAACTTTGTTGATTGTTTCTTCTCATGTTTGCCTTTAGGTTTAAATTTTATCCTTTGATTAATTTGATTTATTTATGCATGTCCTTCCTTGAGCAAAGATTTAACAAGTGTATTGATTGCGTCCTGATGTTCCCTATTAGCAATACGCTTGAAATTCCTTGCTACCTCAATGCAAAGGCGTTGGCTTTCAGTTTCCAGCGGGATGTTATCGGCTACTTCAAAACCTTCGTAAAAATATGGTATTTGCCGATCAAGAGCCTTGGCGATTAACGCTAGCTTTGAAGCACTAACCCGATTACTTCCTTTTTCGTACTTTTGTAGCTGCCCGTGAGTTACCCCGATTACTTTTGATAATTGCTGACGGGATAATCCTTTTGCCAACCTTAAAGAATAGATTTTATGACCTATGAATTTATCGATCTTATCTAGCTCACTGTTTGTTCTACCCATTATTATTTTTCTCCGTTTTTATTTTATCTTTATAAAATTGTTCTTCTAACTGCCGACCATCCTCTAAAAGGTAGGCACGATTAAGCAATCTCCTTATTATTTCCTTCCGGTATTTCTTCTTTATCCGGCAAACCGTGATACTTCTAAAACTCCATCGCTACCGATATTGCACCATTGATTTGGCCGTCATTCTTGATTCTTGTTCTAAATTCCTTATCAGTAAATAACACTCCAACCTCCGCCGTTCTAAGACTCACCCAGGAAGTCCGTTAAGGTATTCAATTGCTTTAGCATTGGCATCTACTAATTCTGACCTTTGCTTGTGCCAAACCACCAGATCACTAACAACTGTCAGCAGGTTTTCCTCCACCCCAGTTCTATTTTTATTTTCCATATAACCCCACTTTGTTTAATATCTCTTTTTACTTTTTAAGCAGATACCCGTTCCTTTTAAAATATTCTCCAATTAAAACAGCTCTTTCATTTTCATTTATTTTAGGATCATAAGTTGTTGTTCTTTCTTTAATTTCCTTTAGGTTTTCTCTCCTCTTTTTATTTTTTTTACTTTCCGTTTGACACCGCTTATGACAAGACCTTTCGACATCATCATCATAGCATGTTGATATACAATTAATTTCTCTTGCCATATCCTCCATTTCATGTATCGCTTCCATTTTAGATTCATCACTAACAATGACCTTTTGCTCTTTTTCCACCAAAAATATCTTTTCGCTCCAAAAGAAAAGAGCAAAACCAATTACCATTGCCATAAGGGTTATTCCGTTTAATATTTTCACTTCAAAATCACCTTAATTACTTGATGTAACTCCTCTACCTCTTCCCTAAGTAATTCTACTGATGTTTTAGTTGCCTTTTGCTGGGCAATTAGGAGGCTACTTGGTTCATAGCTCGAATCTTTACCTGCAAGAAAGATACTTACATCCTCATTCTGTCTTTCTATTTTCTGCTCCAGTCTTTCCAGTTTGTTCATGATATGATTAAGTAATTCACTGATTTCTTCTCCTCTTTTTTCCATGATTTTTTCTCCCTTTTGTTAAATGTTGATCCGCAGCTTTCCATAAAAGCTGTTCCCTAAGTAACGCTTGTAACGTGCCTGCTCATAACCGGCATTTACTTCAAACCTTGAAAAAGCAATACCCATACTTGCTCCAAGTCTGTATGAATCTTTCGCCATCGGTATCCTGTAATCGGAAAGAACCAGCCCGCTGCTATTCCTTATCTTTAGTCTGTTTGATTTAGGAGAAAAGCCGGCTTCATAAGAAGCTCTGATTTCAGGAATCAATTGGCATTCTCCTTTTTGCAAAACTCCTGTTAGAGCAATTCCTCCCGTAATTGCAGGTCTTCGAATAGCAAGCTTTTCAATCTTCAGATTTCCCTGATCCTTGCCCTTGAACCTTATGGTCTCATAAGAGATGCCAAGGTTTGGTACGACAAAGAGTTTTGCTATAGGATAATAATAATCAGCTACTAGAGATCCCCCGAGTAATTCTCCTTTTAATTTGAATCTGTTATTGCCATTAATCAGGGAGTGATATTTGACTTTAGCGTCAACCTGACCAAGCCTAATCTCACCACCGAGTACTAGCCTTTCATTCATGTTGATACTTCCGTAAAGACTCCCAATAATTGATCTGATATCACCGCTAAACTTGCTACCGGTATTGTTACTGATATTGCTTACTACAACAGTTTCAGAAGTGGATTTTGGTGTAAGTTTTGTCTGATTATGATTTAGGGCAATACCAATGATGGTATCGTCAGCCAACTTGCTGTCAAAACCGATAGATACTCCCGTAGATTTCTGCTTTACTTGCAGAGAATCGTGAGGCTTGAATATGCCTCTTCCATAACTTCCCCGAACCCATAGTCCGTAATTTGCTTCCTCGTCTCCGCCCGATACACCCATATTACCGGTATCAATCAGATACAGATGAGTAAGCCTGTCCGCTATACTACCTGCAACATTTGCCATATCAGAAAAGGCAACCTCGCTGACTGCTTCCACATACTTACCGGTGAGACTTGCTGCTATTATTTCGCTAGCAGTTATTATTTTTGATTGCAGGCTACCAAGCTGCAGGAGACGGATGGTTCTTGCGTCGTTAATTTTACTAAGTAATTCTTGTGCTGCTTCAGCGGTTAGGTTTACTTGATTTAGACCGGCTAAAGCTATCAGATTCTCAGCCGTAAATGCTCCGCAACTAGATCCGTCATTCTGCTGATGAACACGTAAGTCAACAATTTCGGCAGTAGGTAGAATTGTTTTTATAGCGGCGATGTACTGGCCGCTCTCGCTGCTTTCCCCTCCGACGGGAGTACCGAATGAATCGTTGTAAAATACGATAATATTACCATCAGCTTTCATCCTGATTGCAATCCCTGTCCAGTGATTATTGCTTAAGTTTACCGGAATCAATGCTGGTTTTCCTGCTTGCACCTCGGCTAAAGCTGCAGCAGCTGAGGCCCTGATTAATTCAGAATTGTTTGGTACTGCAGGGGCAATATATACACTATCACCAAGACGGCTTTTAATAACTGCTCTAATATCATCATCCCCATACCAGTAACTGATGTTGGCAATTTGCGGATTAATAGGGGACGCAAATACCATGCCGTTAACTGCCGCTATAATCAGAGTGGGTATTACAAGGGCTATAAGAGCTTGCCTAAAAAATGAATTCATACACCAACCTCCATTAAGCGGTAATTTTCCTGATTAGAGAACTTCTCAAGCAAATGTTGATAGTTCTGCTGTATCCAGTCCCTGATAAACAAAGTTGGAGCTTGCAGTTTTATTTCCCCTTTTTCTTCATCAACATTGACTTTAAGTTTTGAAAACCAGTTACGATCTATCGCCTCGCCGCAAGTCCTAATCAACCCCATGCGGATTCTACCCCAGACTCCGAGAAGCTTTTGGTTATTGGCATCAGGAAGAATAACATTCGATATATTCATGCCCGGCGATTCCTGATTTTTGACTATAAATTCAAGACTATTTATGGATGGACCATATACTGACTGTGCCTGCTCCAATATCAGACGGTATTGCATTTCACTTAGGTCAATACTCTTCTGTAGATTGATTTTAAGAGCACTGCTCGTTTCGTGCGGAGGAAATTTTGCCGCCAGTAAAAATTCATAAGCTAAATCAGGTGCTAAGATAGAAGCAAGTTTTCGGCTTAACTGTGCTGCCGTGGTAGTATCTGTGCTCTCTTCTATCGTACTTAAAAATACTTCCTGCTGTTGTTTCAGGATTTCATCGTTGCTTATATTGGCTCTAATCCTGAAACTGTCATTGCTGTTTTTTACCGCATCACGGAGTTCATAAGTCAGAGCCTTAGCCATGTATTTCATAAAAGCTTTTTTGCTTTTGAAGAAGCGGTCTGTTAAGCGTTTTGACATGCTAAGTAGTATTTCGTTAATGGCATTACCTGAAAACTCACGCCCGCATAACGCTTGTAGTTTTGCGGTCTCTAATTGACTTAAAGGATAAAAAGAAGCAAGGCTAAAGCCTTTTACAGGTAATAAGGATGTTGTCGGTGCCGTTTTTTGTTTGGCAAGAAAATTTTTGCAGAAATTAGATTTGTGCGTATGCACGCTAGATCTATTTTTTATAAAAATAGTTTTTGTACTTATTTGATGGTAGCACCGGTGCAAACGGTATGATTTTTTCTCTTCTCTTATTCCCCTGATGTCAAGTTCGGGATCAAGGAAACATGACTTAAAAAAACCGGCATCAAGATCAATAACCAGTTTATTTACTCTCCGCCCTTTAACATGAATATTTTTAAATCTTCTTTTTAAAATATTCTGCGTATATAAACGGGTTAAGGCTCTTCTTACTCTATCTTCACGAAAACCGAACTTCTGCTCATAGTAGTTATAGGAAAGATAGAGAGAATGCCCATGGAGTTTTGGCGTAAGTGCTCCTGAATATCCATCTGTGCCGTTTCGATACCAGGCAACAATATCACTAAGAATGGTTATTGCTACTAGATCAGGGTTTCCATCCTCAAGGCAAAACTGTTTGTACCATGTATGAACAATAACATCACCGGGCTTAAAGACCTTACCGCAAGTAACAAAAGGAGAATTCATGAACAAGCCTCCTCATCATCAGATAACGCATTAATGTTTGCAGTATTAAGTTTTAAGGTAAGCTCTTTGGAAAATTTACTCTCTGGGATTGCTATGGTAGGATAAAACAGACGGCTAACTAGCCCTAGATTCTGCAAACGGGATGACGCTCTTTGCAAAGTGGGTCTTCGAATACTCAATTTATCCCAAAAATACTTAAAGCAGTCTCGAAGTTCAAAATCCGAGTCACCATCGCCTGTTCTTTGAGATAGAGATAATAGCTCAGCAAGTATGTGGATTCCTTTTAAATCAGGCCTACCGCTAGGCAGTAACACCTTTTTATAAAACCAATGCGGTATAAAAAGAGAATCATTTTGGATAACTCTCAGCCTTGGCACATATATATTATTGTGCAGGCAGTTCTTTTCTGGTATGTTCATATTACCTTTTGTTTTACATTTTTGTTTAACAAACTGGACTTCGGTGAATATGGAAGGCTTGCAATTCTTACAGTATTCACCGGAGTTTTCTTACTTATCTTTTACATTCTTTTTTAATTTACACTTTAGTTGCTATTAATCCGACATGGCCTTTATTGCCGCCAGTTGTATTACCGATGTAGGTTGCACATAATCTTTATGCTGCGGGGCTATTTTCAATTGATTGTTAGTAGTCAGTTTAACTGAAGTACCGTCGTCAAAAAATTTTCTTACCCCAAGGTGAATTAAAAATTCTAACCCTGACTGTTTTGACTTTGTTTTTAAAAACTCTAAACTGCTCTTCATATTTTTAATTAAAACTGCATAACTGGTTCAGTTTTGTGGTTTCTGGTTGATTTAAAGAATAAAAAAAAGCAAGGTTAAAGATTTTACAGATAATACTATTATAGCATCAATTGATCTTTTTATAAGACCAAGAGTTTCCAAGCCGATAAATTCTTTCCTAGCATGATACATACTTAAATTAAATTTTTATAGAAATAATCATAGTCCTTCTCATGCTTCTCCTCTCAGGTATAACGATACAGAAAACATAAATCGGATAACAAGGCAATGTCTATTGCCTTGTTATTTATTATATTGTAATTTAACGTATAATATTCTTTAGTGTTGTTGCCAAATTTATTGTTATACAATATGAATAGTAAACTAAATGTTTAATATTATATTTTTGTATATTAAAACACAATATATGTGTATGTCAACCTATTTATAATAATATATTTTTAATGTCTCATTCTGCAATAAAAAATAATATTAATAGATTACTCAAAGAAAGAGACTGGAGAGTTGGTCACCTAGAAAAAAAACTTGGCTCTACTAGAGCCGTCACAAATATCCTAAGAGGAAGATCTAAAAATCCTACAATCGATGTTTTATATTCAATCGCTAAAGCATTTAATGTTGAAATTCAAGAATTAATTGTTGAACCTACCAGCCTTCCATCAGTAAATATTTCCCTGTTTTCCGATACTTGCAGTAAAGTTATTAAGGAAATTCAAGAATTGCCTGAAGGATTAAATATTAGCCATAATAACCTACTATCCTTAATAAAAGAATCTTATGAATATTCTAAAAAATTAAACATAGAACAAGCAGATACGAATTTCATAAAATGGATAATTTCTCAATATTATGGATAATATATTTTAGCTATTGATTGACTTTTGGGATGTTCTAAACCAAATATATTAATTAATAATTTATAAAAATAATTAGCCCATATTTGAGATTTTTCTTTATCTTCTAATTTTAACGAAGCTAAAACACCTTGAGATAATAAATCTGCTAATGTATTAATATTCTTAGCATTGTTACCATATATATTAATGTATATATCTTTTGACGTTTTGTAGTCTTTTATTGCCTCATCATAGTAATTTCTATTAAAAAGTATTTCCCCTCTTATAAACAGAGCGTTAGCTAAATATAAATTTTTAGATGAAGCCAAATTGCTATTATTATTTCTTGTTAATATTGCTATAGAGTCCTGAATATAAGATAAGGCACTATCATATCTCTTTAAACCATTCTCCGCTCTAGCCATCTCAACTAGAGTTCTAGCTAAAAGGATATCAAAATTTTCTGACTTATTATCCTTGATATATTTATATACATTATCATTAAGAACTTTAAAGGCCTCATCATGTTTTTTTAGATTATTAAGTATTTTTGCTTTAGTAATATATTCTGGAGCTAAAAGTATACTTTTATCTTCTATATTTTTTATGTTGTAACGCTTTGTATTAACTGCATCCGGCGCATCTATTGTTTTAGACACCAGATCTAATGCTTCTTCATCTCTATCCTGGGATAAATATATCTGGGATTTTAAATGTTTTGTAATATTAGCACCTAGAAAAGTTCTTAATGTTTTTGGTTTTACTTGTTCTGCTTTTTCGACATTATTTGCAGCTTTATCAAACTCTCCGGTAGCAATTTGAATATGTGCTTTTATTGCGTAAATATATGCAACAAGCTCTTCCTCATTAGATATATTTTTTAGTAAATCTTCTGCTCTATCAAGATAATTCATTGCTATTTCAGGAGCAACATTAGCTACCGAATATTCAAATCCTGCAACATAAACCAAGAAATTTGCATAAGCAATTTTTTCTTTGTCAGAGTTAAGAGATAATTTCTCTTTATCATGTGCTTTAAACCATTCTACCAGATTCTTTGCATTACCTACTTGCCGAGACCCAAGTAAATAATACCATAATAACTTTTCTCCTACTTGTACTACTTTTTTATAAGAAGCATTATATATTTCACTATTCTTTAACAATAACTCTATATTACCCTCTAACAAACTATTATTTTTTAGAACAGCTAGTCTATCAGTTACTGATTCAGGCATTATCTCATCTATTATATCTAGCATGATATTTAAATCATTTTTTATCTTATCATCCTCCCTAATCCTTAATAACTCATTTTTTAAGGAATCATGCATCCTAAATATTTGGTTTTCCTTATCTTCATTGACTTGTTCTAATACCCCAAATCTAACCATATTATGAATGAATTCTATATATTCTTCTTGACTTGATGTAAGTAAATGAATCAGTTGTTTGGGGATTTTTTGATTATTTATTAATGATAGTTTAAACAATATATCTTGCTGATTTTTCGGAATTTGCTTTAATATCATCTCTAAATGAGCACCTATTTTATTGTCATTTTTTTTTATATGCTTCATATATTCATCTATAGTCATGTGATTGTTATTATGTAAAAAAATAGAACTATGCGCCACTAGATAAGTCGGGTATCCTTGAAGTAAGGAGGCCAATTTGTTCTTAAACTTTTCATCGCTTCCTTCCATTATTACATCTATAATTGATCTAATACTTTTACCATAAATATTATGAACAGATATTCTATGAGGCATATTCTCTATGTCTTGTGAACAAATTATTATATGGCCGCTATGCTTCCAATCTACAAATTCTTGTACCTTGTTATTTTCGTTGATTTTTAATCCATCAAAAATCATTAACCAATTTTTCTTTGATTTTAAATAGTTCATTAGACTATTTTGAACATGTGCGGGATTTTCAGAAACACAGATTTTTTCTTGACATAACCTACTATTAATTTCCCGAGCAATATCAATAAATTGGGGAATAAAATTAGTATTTGTATCTATAAAACATATTATTTCGTAATCTTGATAATATTTTTTGACAAACATTCTTACTAATTCACTTTTACCTACACCGGTGATACCTGTAACGGCTACTAAATTAGTTTTATCTAGTTTCTTTTTGAGACTATTTATTACTTTCTCTTGATTAACAAAATAATATACAGGAGCTTCTTCATTTACTACTAATGCATAAACCTGATTTATTTTTAAAAATATTATTAAAATATATAAAATGTTTTTCATTAGTTGCTTTCTCTTTAGTTTGCGTGCATAAAATTTATTATATTACTATCCTTTGCCTTAGTATGTACTTTTCTTTTATTATTTTTTGCCTTGAATGTTAATTCTATTTTAGTTCCTTGAGCCTCATTTAATACTTTATATTCTAAACCACATTTGTTTAATAAAATAAATATTTGTCCCAAACTTAAAATAAATAGATTACCGGTTTCATAAAATATTTTTTGGGAATACTTTATAGCTAGATCATTTTCAAGAAAAACTCCGTTACTTGAACATGAAACTAGGCATTCATTAAATACCATTTTAATATTCCTTTTATTTTTAGTATCTTTGTGAAAGTACAAAATATTACAAAAAAAACTTATTATTATTTGATAAAATAACTCTTTGTTATAAGGACTACAAAATTTTGATTCTGATTTTTCAATAGTTAATTCGATTAAAGTATTAGATAAGATTTTATAACCTTCAAAATAATTGATTAAAATTGTTATAAGAGGCTCTAGCTCTATAATGTAATGATTATTGCCGTTATCTCTAATATTTGTGTCTAACGGTAGTGGTAAATATTCAGATTGATTAATTAGGTCTTTTGAACTATTAGCTAATTTATATTCACCAAGAATTTCCTTAGATTTATCGTAACAGTTAATTGTATATAATCTATTAATCTTATTAAATCTTAATATCGCTTCTTTTGCGTTTATTTCATTAAATAGTTTTTGTTCTAAGTTAAATATCCTGTCTTCAAAATTTATTGTATTATATTTTCTAATAATAAGTGCTGTCGTTATGGAAATAAATATCAATATAGTAAAAATATTTAACCAAAAAATTTGCTTTTGTTGATGCCTATCATATCTTGTAAAGAAATAAGAATTCTTATTAAGTTGAGATTTGAACTTCAAACCATTGTTTAATTTAATATATTGGGAATTTATGTTAGGAAGATCATCATTATGGTTAACAATGTCATTGTTTCCTAGGTATATAGAGAATCTAATATTATTTTTTGCCAATTTTTTAAAAAAATCCTGTAAGTTAAAAGTTGTAAAAAAAACTTTATTATTAATTGATTGTTTAGAGAAAAAAATATTATTACTAAAATAATCTCTTAAAAATTTTACTTTTGATTGCAGCGGTAAGTCTTTATAATTAGGTAGAATTGTTGGATTGAACTCGTCTTCTATTAATGTTTTTAATATATCATTATAAACTAATTCTATTTCTTCTTTTCGAGACTCTATATTATCGCTAAGATAATACCTAATTGACATATTTATTATAAGGGTTACGGGCAATAAAATTAGCATATACAACGTAAATGGTTTTATTACTTTTTTTATCCGAATCAGTTTTTTCTGCATGCTCTAAATCACTATTTACTATCTTGCTTAATGTATTATTTGTACCGGAAAGGGTATATTAAAGACTACAATAGTCACCTTTAAAAATTAATTTTTATTAAAAATAACTTCCTCACATTGAACCCTTAAATTTCCAACCTATTTAAGGTATTAAAACATTACTCCTAAAGAATTTATTTACCTTGAAGAGGCCAAAAACCTTTCATTTGTTTATATTAATTAAAATCTTTTCAAGCCACTCAAAACGGTATAAAGTTATCAAAAGTTGATATTTCTTCTACCATTTTCCTTCAGATTTCATTGTTATTTGGCTTCTCTTTACTATTTGTTAATAAATTGATGTGGCTAATATTTACCTCAATAGAGCCTTTTGCATTACCTGATTTATCAATATAAGCTTTTACCTTAGGATAACCTTTAATAAGTACCCCCATCCCTTGCGATACATATGCTTTAATTACTTTAGCTAAGTTTTCCGAATTGGTGTTACAATCAAACCATGTAGTTTCTTTTTGTTCTTTTCCCTCTTTGTCTTTCCATGTTCTGGATACTCCTACCGGAAAAGTTATAAAATTAGGGTATTCATTAGGTTTTGGAAATATTGGGTTTTTGCTGACATATCCTATTAATTCTATTTCTGCACTAGTTATCATTTTTTTACCTCTTGTTAATTTTTTACTAAATATAATTCTCCTTCTCTCGTACTAACTCGTAAGTAAACAGGTTTGTTCATTGGAAAAATACAATCTACTACTCCCTGCTCTAAAGCATCGTCAAGCCATTTAGGATAATTATTAAAAGCTTCCTTTAATTCTTCTGAAGCAGCATTAATAAATTGCACAGCTTCGATTTCCTTAAAATTATCAGTAAAATAAGCCATAGTGCTGCTACCTTTTAAATTCTTGAAACAGATCATCGATTAAATCTTGATACGAATTACAAAAAAAGTAACTTGAATAGCCCTATTAATTAGCCAATTTGTTATATCCTGTTGGCTTAAAGTTGTGTCTCTCATCACATTTTTAACTAGTTGTTCAAAATTGTGTTCTATTTCTATTTTGTTGTACATCCTAATAACCTTTTCCTTAATTAATATTATCATCAAAGTCTTCAATTCTTAGAGGCAGATATAGTTTCTCCCCAGTATCTTGATCTAGCATCCTCTAGTTCTTGCTCTAACGCCACAGGATCATAAATTTTGATGTCCCAAAAAATGTCCCATCTTTTTGCTTCATCAAGCAAAACTTCGTAGTGGTCTATTTTTCTCCATAATTGATGATAATCAACGCTGCTTGCATCAAAAGGAATGTTATATTTTTTAGCTCTTCTTGTTTGCTGCTTGGTATATGTTTGTTTAAACTGTTTTTTTAAAGCTTCTATTTCTTCGGCAAGGGATTCACTTTTAGACCTTTCATCGACTCTGGCAAAAGTTTTCTTAGCAGAATCAGATAGCTCTATGCTCTCACTTTTAGCCTCATGAAACTTAGGAGTTTCTGTTATGTTAGCTGATAATTCTTTAGCTTTTCGCTCATTAAATATTTCAGTAGCCTCTTTGACGGCTTCTAAATTAGAAAGCAGCTGCATTGCTTCTTTTGGTGCAATTAGGTTTTTTGTTAAAACTTCTTTCACCTTGGTAACACTTAGTTTTTCTAAGCTTAATGGACTGTTAAATGTGGAATTGATATTGGTGTGATTTTTTGCCCCAAAGATTACGTCTTTACTTAAGGCAAAATTGTTGCTATTATGCATATGATCCTCTATATGTAGGGTTATTGAATAAAATGAGGATATTTAAGCCGTCCAAAGTATAAATATCCTCAGTCACAAGACATAAAAACGTTTGGAGTTCACAGCTTCAAGCGTTTTTTTATGCCTTACTTATAGATTTAAGTATATAAGGAAAAAATAGATATGTCAAAGGTTTTATTTATTTGTGTAAAATATTTTCTCTAACAGTGTAATATTTTATTATATCTTCAAATTTTTGGGGTTTCAATACAAACGAACTTAATCTACTACCAGGATTATTATTTCTAGTAATAAGCTTTTCTTTCTCTAAAATTTTTAAAGCTGCATAAACTGCTGGTCTAGAAACATTAGATAATTTACTTAAATCTTTTACACTAGTAACAACTATATCATCTATAGCTAAATTAATAAGTGTTTTAAATACTTGTTTATAAGCTGAAGTTAAGAGCGCATAACTATCAATAGCTTTCAATAATAATTCTTTATCTTTCATAGAAATTCACAAGAAATTTACTTTACAATTAGTTTATTAGTAATAAATAAACTTTTTTACAACAACTTCAACAAAAATCTTGATTGATTAATTTCAATCGGTGAGTCTGTAGTTCTTTTCTGATTTAAACTTTTTATTAAACTTGACAAAAAGAAACTTTAAACTGCTCGTTATTAACTATCTTCTCTATAGTGTCAAAGTAATTAGTTTTTATCCAATCTTTTACAAAAACATTTGGAGACTTAAGCTTGATCTCCTTCTTTTCCTCGTCAACAATTGCCGTAAGTTTTGAAAACCAGTTACAGTCAGTCGCCTCACCATAAGCCTCTATTAAACTTTGCCTCACCCTACCCCACGTTCCTGACGGTAATGATGATTTTTTTATTTTATTCTGATCAATGGATGTGGCAATCATCTTTGCCGGCATAATTATTTTTAAGCTTTCAATATGCCCTAATCTCTCATCAGTAAAATTAAGTTGCTGGTAAGTTGCCTGCACTTCCTGCAAAATTACTTTTTTCACCATATCTGTTAAATCCAAGTGCTTTGACAGATGAAGGTTACATATTCCGTTATTAACATCTATATCTTTAAATGATTTTAATAGTTTGTAAGCCGTTTCTGCTTCTAGCCTTGAGGCTAATTTCTTCTTTAGTTGCCACTCAGACGATATTTCCTTACTTTCTTCTATGTTACTTAAGTATTTTTCCCTTTCTTTATCCTCTATTTCTTCTAGGGTCTGATTATTTCTGATCTTAAAATTATCATTATTGATTTTTATTGCATCCCTCTTTTCATAGCAGAAAACTTTGCCCATATAGCTTAAAAATGCTTTCCTGCTTTTAAAATAACGATCAGTTAAGCGTTTTGACATATCAAGCAATATTTCATTCATGCTATTTAGCGAAAACTCTCTTCCCGATAATGATTGTAATTTATAACAATCGTCTTTGTTTAATGGATAGAAGTCTTTCAATTCTTTAATTTCATTACGATTGAATCGAATAACCTTTTTTATCGATTCTTCTTTTTCAAAAGAATTTTTATAAAAATTAGATTCGCATTCTTTAGATCTATTTTTAAAAATATTATTCTTATTCTCATTATCTATTAAATGATCTCCTCTAAAATGAGGAGAGCCCCCCTCTCTTTTAGGCGCAGGAAATTCAGGTTTGATGTGATTTTTATAAGTTTTAAGCTCAGCTAAATTTTTATTATCGGTACAGGAATCTAAAAACTCAGAACTTAAGTGAATGAATAATCTGTTGTTATAAGTTTGGCCTCTTAATTTAACATTGCGGAATTCTCTAGCACAAATACCCATTTGCTCTAGTTTGACAAAAATTCTCCGCAGTTTTTCCCGACTAAACCCGAATTTTTTCTCAAAATGTTCATAAGAAGTTTGCCATGCATCCCCGAGAAACTTATTTACATAAGTAATCTTACCTGTTTGGTTATCTTTTACCTTTTTAGGACGGTACCAGTAGACAATTTCCGAAAGAACAGAAATTAAGGAAAGATCAGGCCTTCCTCGACTATTGGTGAATTTCTCATACCAATCACTAGGCGTAATATTCCCTGTTAATATAGGGGGGTGAATAGTTTTATATTGCTTGTTAGCAACTGTTTTTTTTAGTTTAGAATAATTTAACACAGTTAACCTCATTGTTATGAGGCCAATACCTAAAAATACTTGACTTTACCGGAAAAAAAATATAACTTTGTCTTATATAAGAAAAATGCTTGGTGGCGTATATCTTATTTATAAGTTTAGAATATATTTTATATCGGGTGTTAAGTCTAAAGTTTAGTCTTGGCACCTTTTTTATTTCACTTTATTTTATAAAAATATCTAGTTTAAATAGATTTAAAATTAATTGATAATACTTAAACTCAAAATAATCAAATACTTTTTTAGCAAAAATAAAAGAAATGTTATTTAATATATTATATATATCATATTTATATACTATATATATGGTATATCTTTAACTAAATCGAAATAATAATCTCAATTATTTAGTAAATATTACGTATAGAGTAATACAGAGATATATAAAGAAATAGTTGATTCTATATTATAAAGTCTTAAGGTTAAAGATAGCGTTTCTTAGCTAACTTTTTTAAAATAATCGTAGATTTGCTTAGTGATTTTAAAGCGGGAAAAACCACCTCTACCAGGCTTGTTCTCAAAGGTTTCAACCAACTTTTTTTTCTTTAACATTTGTAACATTCCTTTTATAGTGTTTAAAGGTAATTTTAAAGTTTTATGCACTTCCTCACTATATATACATTCTGTAATTATATAATTATCAAAACTTTCTTCTTTTTTTTCCAATAAGTAAATTAGCAGTGTTTTTTGAGCACCAAATAATGTTCTTTGTAGTTTTTTTAATTCTTCTTCAGAAAAATTAGAAACGGTAAGTATTATATGATTTGTTCTACTAATGACCTGTTTTGAATTATTTTTCTTAACAGTATCAAGTTGTTGTTTATGGTTTGCAAGACTTGTATCGTTTATTAAGTTTTCGTGGGCTGTTGTGGAAATATCATCCCAAGGGCGATACAATTTCTTTTCGAATTTATTGTTTGTTTTCTTTTTTTTGTTTAAATCAGCGATTAGAGGCATTATTATCCTTCAAATTTATTATCAATTTTAAGATTATTTAAATTTAACATTTCCCTAGTAAATAAATCTATATCTTCTTTAGCTGTTGAATTTCTAAGTCCTGTAAAAATATTGGTATTTGTATAGATTGAATTAGGAAACTCTTGGCACGACCTTATAAAGGTATTACATACTAACCCTTTAAAAAGCTCATGGTTTAAGATAGTAGTAAGCACTTCAGTCGATAAAGCAGTTCTTGTATCGAATTTATTTAGTACTATTTTAAAGTTTAAGGGTTTTTTGAAGCGTTGACTTAATATATTCATTTCATCAAATGATATTTTTAAACCTGATAAACTAAACTGTTCAGGGGTAACTGGGGCAATTACAATATCTGAAGCAAGAGTTGCAGCGGCTACAGATTGTCCTAAAGCTGGAGGACAATCAATAAGAACTAAGTCATATTTATTAAACACTTGATGTATAAGATCGAAGTAAACACGTTCTAAGGGAAATTTGTTTAGCATAAAGAAATTATCTAATACTGCGTTTTCGATTCTGCTTGGTAAAATGTCTAATCCTTCTGATATATTAACAATTGATTCAGAGATGCTAGCTTTATTATTTATAATGTCTATCATCACAGGTAGATTTTTTGAATCAATATTAAAAGCCTGTGATAGGTTTCCTTGTTGGTCTATGTCAATACATAGGACTCTTGCTCCATATAGGTTAGCTCTGATAGCAAATGAATGAGTTATTGAAGTTTTACCAGTTCCGCCTTTAACAATTTGAAATGAAATAATTTTTTTTTCAAAATTAAATTTAAAAAGTTCTCTGGCAGTTTGGTAGCCAAAATAAACCCTATTTTGATTTTTAAATGATTTTAAGTTCTTAGTTTTTAATTGCTTATGTATATATTGTAAGCTGACGCCAAGTAAATTAGCTGCATCAGAAGCAGTGATTTTGGCATTTAAAGTAGTATTCATATATAATAATATCAATGTAATTATTATATAATAATATAGTAATTATTATATCTGTACAACATAATAACTATATAAATTTCATATTAATACACTATATATATAGTATATATACTACATATAATTGAGAATTATAGAATTTAAGTTATGCAACTATTAAAGGTTTTGAAGTTAGATGAATGTTTATAAAAAGAAAGTTTGCATTACTTTTATCATTACCTTAAAATTGTATAAAAAGTATAAAATTATGTATAAATCAACTATTACTGTAAAAGGACAAACAACGATACCATTAGATATAAGGAAAAAGCTTAATTTATCAGCAGGGGATAATATTGAGTATTATACAAATGATAACAACACAGTAACCATTTTTAACAGCAATTTAGATATCCATGATTTATGCGGAATTTTGCCTAAACCATCTAAAGCTATAACAATTGAAGAAATGAAAGAAGTTATAAATAAGAGAAGAGGTGAAAGTGATAGGCATTGATACTAACATTCTAGTAAGGCTCATAACTCGTGATGACGAAAAACAGACTCAAGTAGCTCTTGATTATCTATCAAACAGTTCTACACCTTTTGTAATTAACCATATTGTAATTTGTGAATTAATATGGGTTTTGGAATCAGCTTATAAATACGATAAAAAGCAAATAATAAAAGCTTTAGAATGTATATTAAAAGTGAAACAATTTTTAATCTTGGAAAAAAGCTCAGTAAGGTCAGCTTTAAAAGTATATGCAGAAACATCGGTTGATTTTTCAGATGCTTTAATTGGTTATGTAAATAAAGAAGCAAGTTGTGAATTTACTATAACCTTTGATAAGGCTACATCAAAAACAAGTATATATAAATTACTTTAATGAAAATCCTTATGGTTGGTCTCCTCTAAGAGATTTAACCTAGAGGAGTAGCCAAAATATATATACTAAAAGTTAATAATTCACTAAAAAATCAAAAATAGGTTTTTATTTACATTTAGTGATTTTACTTATATACTTAAATAAGTAATTAAAATCAAGAGAATCAAAAATGACTAGACTAAGTATAGATATATCAGATGAACTACACCATTATTTAAAAATACATACGGCACGAAAGAAAGTAACCGTAGTGGATTTTGTAAGAGATGCGATATACAAAAAAATTGATCAGGAAAAAGTACCTAATAAAGAAACCCTAAAAGCTATTGAAGAATCAAAAAAAGGTATCGGTATAACAAAAAATTCTTCAGTCGAAGAAATGTTTAATGAAATATACAAAGAGCTTGAAGAAGAAGGTTTTAAGGTAAAGAGAAATGCTTGAGCTTACGAAAACTAATCTTTACAAAAAAGAATTAAAATTAATGCTCAAGAGAGGCCGGAATGGGCAAAAAATGTTCGATATAGTAACAATGATATTGGATAATGCCAATCAAGGAATGGAACACCACTTGTTATTACCGGAAAAATATTGTTTGCATAAATTAATAGGTAAATTTAAAGGTTACTGGGAATGTCATATAGAACCTGACTGGCTACTAGTTTATTATTTAGATGATGAAGTTCTGCGGTTAGAGAGGACAGGTACACATAACGATATTTTTAAATGAAAACCACTCTTCCAGAGCGATCACTTGGAATAAAACCCCTGCTTGATCAGGCTATTTCTGAAATTCTAATATTCTATGTCGAAAGAGCCGCAAAGCTATTTCTGTGTTTAAAAATTTATCAATAAATAATTTTCTTATTAAAACAAAATTATCAGTCCAAAAGGGTAAGAATATAAAGCTAAGGGGTTTTTACAAATTTTTAAGGATTTAAAAAATTGTGATAAAATAAATTTAATTTTTTATCATAAGAGGTATTGTAATGCTTTATAAAGTATTATTTTCTGTGTTTATGGATAACTTAGTTTATTATATAGCGGATAAGTTTCTTTCTAATTTCCAAATATGGGAGGTATTTCTAACAAAAATTACATTTCAGTCCACTAAAGAAGTGTTAATATTTTTAACCGTATTAGTTACAGTCTATGTATACTATAGTCGTAACCTTAAATTTATTGTTGTGCGCCAGGTATACTAGTCCACCCCTGCGCCAGATGAGAAGTCCACTATATACTAACTTTTTTGTATCATATTGTCATCCTCCATTTTAAATTTTGGCGTAAAG
>Ga0214923_10003690_pt1 | contig 19049 bp, 19 predicted proteins | sample LL1510_MetaG_FD_177993 | JGI IMG/M metagenome (GOLD analysis project Ga0214923, IMG submission 177993) | Freshwater microbial communities from Lake Lanier, Atlanta, Georgia, United States - LL-1510 | ecosystem: Environmental > Aquatic > Freshwater > Lake | place: USA: Georgia | collected...
CGGAAGACCGATCTTCGGCCCGACATGGCCGACCTCGGCTACGCGCCCAAGGAGGGCTTCTGGTCGGGGAGATTCGTGCCGGCGGTCGAAGGGCTGCACTGCGTCGCGCACCTTCGCCAGGGCATCCGCCACGGGGCCATGGGGTTCAAGGGAGGCAAGACGTTCTTTCTCGCATCGGAGTCGCTCGACATGCCGGGGAAGACCGATGGGAAACTGCCGGGGCCGCTCGGCCATCCGCTCGAGATCGTTTTGGAGAGCCATCCCGTGCTCGGCTGCGGGCCGGGCAGGCCGATCGCCGTGCGGCTGCTCTTCAAGGGAAAGCCGCTCGCCGACCAGGTCGTGTCGTTCATCCCGCGGGGGGCGACGCTCGCGCAAGGCTTCGACGCCGATCACGAGCGCACGACCGATGCCGAGGGGCGGTGCAGCTACACGCCCAAGGAGGGCAATCTCGTGCTCGTCGTCGCGCATCTCGTGAAGCCCGAGGAGAAGGGGGAGGGCTACGACCGCACGGCCTACGTCGCCACGCTCGTCATCGACGTGCCGCAGCGCTGCCCGTGCTGCGAGTGAGCCGTGCGGGCCCGGTCGGGCGTGGGGCAAGCGTCCCGCTTGCCGGGAGTTGGGGCCAGATTGGCAACCGGGACGGTCGCCCCTCATAGGCTCACTGCGGTGCCGGAGCGTCTTCGACCGGCTTTTCCGGCCGCGGCGGGGCAGGGGGCGGCGCGGGAGGCGGCGCCCGCTCGGCCTCGAGCTTCCTGGCAAGCGCCGCGAACTGGCCGTCAAGCCGCGTTTTCAGGTTCGCCATCTCCGCATCGAGTTTCGCCATCTCGGTTTCGATCCGCTTGCCGGTGGTCGCCAGGAGCTTTTCCACCTCCGCTGCCGACTGCTTCTCGATGCGGCGCATCTCCGCCTCGAGCTTGGCGAGCGTTTCCTTCTGCCGGGCATCGGCCGCCGCGGCAAGCTGCCGCGATTCACCCGCGAGCGCGGCATCGAGATCACGCTTTTCCGCCGCGAAGGCGGCGTCGAGTTCGGCCGTCTTCTTGCCGATCCGCTCGTCGACGTGCGCTTCGAGCTCCGTGGCCTCCTGGTCGAAAAGGTTCTCGAGTTCGGCGGCATCCGCCCGGGCCTGGTCGTCGAGCCGCGCCGCCTCGTCGGCGACCCGCGCCTGGAGGGAATCCTCGAGCTCCCGCTTGGCGGCCTCGACCCGCACGTTCACCCGCCGCGTCACGTCACGCGAGAGCTGGGCGTAGAGCTCGGCCCGCCGCTTCTCCCAGACCTGGCGAAACGGCCAGGCTGCCGCGGCGTCTTCTGCCACGATGCCGACGAACACCGCCACGAGCACGACCGTGATCACTGTGCGCATGCCGCCCCTCCGCGTGGGATCGACTCCGTCCACGTTTTCAATCGGCGAATCGGCCGCGCATGCGTCGCACCACCCGCAGTCGATGGACCATGTTGCCGGAAACCCCGGGACAGAAGCCGGCAAACTCTCCGAGCCGGCAGATTTGCGTCAGCCCCCGTGCTCGAGCACGTTTTCCCGAGTCGTCGCCCGCTTTTCCCCCGCGCTCCGACCGGCATTCCCAGCCCAGATTCCCGCGGCCAACGCGACCGCGGCCGTCTCGACGCGGAGCACGTGCGGCCCGAGCGACACGCGGCGGCAGCCCGCGGCGACGGCCATGTCGAGTTCCTCCGCCGTAAAGCCTCCTTCCGGACCGACAAGGGCGAGGACGGGCCCTGCATGGCCGGTGAGCAGGGGCCCGAGCAACTCGCCCCGCGGATCGGCGACCAGGGCGAGCGTCGCGGCATCCCGCACGGCGAGGACCTCGGCCACCGTGAGCGGACCGCCGATCTCGAGCAGGGTGTTGCGTCCGCACTGTTTGCAGGCCTCGATCGAGCTCCGCAGCAGTCGCTGCGGCGTGGCCGGCGTCGCCTCGGCCACGCCGCGCGTGGTCACCAGGGGCACGAGCCGCGTGCAGCCGAGCTCGGTGAGTTTTTCGACCATCCATTTCTGGCGGTCGCCCTTGGGAAGCGCCACGGCGAGCGTGAGTGCCCGCGACGGCGGCCCGACTTCGACCGCGGGCCCCAGCTCGAGCCCGACGCGGTCGCGGCCGAGCGTCCCGATGCGGGCAGGCCATTCACGACCGCGGCCGTCGAACACGCAGACCGTGTCGCCCACCTTCGCCCGGAGCACGCGGGCCAGGTGCCGTGCCTCGTCCCCCGAGAGCTCGGCGCGGTCGGCGCGAGGCGGAGCGTCGAGGAAAAAGCGTTCGCTCATGGATCCTCCGTGACCGCCGATTTCACCGGCTAATTTCGTCCTGACCCGGACCGGCGATCCAGCTAGACTCCGCGGCATGGTACGTGATTATTGGCGGCTCAACGCCGCCCCCTTCGACGGCACGCTCGAGCCGGCCACGTTTCATGCGGGCGGGCCGCAGGAAGAGGCGGTCGCGCGGCTCGAATGGCTCGTCGAGGAGCGGCAGCGGTTCGCGCTCGTCGTGGGGACCGAGGGGTGTGGCAAGAGTCACCTCGGCGCGATGGCGATCCGTCGGCTCGGCGGCCTCGGGGCCGAGACGGCGTTGCTCTCGCTCCGCGGTCTCGGCGCCGGCGACTGGATCGAGCTGCTCCTGGAGCGGCTGCCGCTCGACGCAGCCAGCCGCGCCGAGCCACTGCGGCCCTGGCAGAAACTCGAGAACAGACTTCGCGAGAACACGCTCATGGAACGGACGACGGCGCTGGTCTTCGACGATCTCGACCATGCCCCCGCCGACGCGGTCGACGGGATCGGGCGGCTCGTCGGCGCCGCCGAACCGCGATTTGCCCGCGTGGCCGTCGTGGCCACCGCGACGCCTGCGGGAGCGGCGGCGATGCCGGCGAGCCTCCGCGAGCGGGCGGCGGTGCGGGTCGAACTCGGGCCCTGGGATGCCAACGACGTGACCATGTTTCTCTCGATCTCTCTCGAGCGCGTCGGCGGCCGAGCCGACATCTTTTCCGCCGAGGCCGCCGCGACGGTCGCACGGTTCGCGGGGGGTGTGCCGCGGACCGTATCGCGGCTCGCGCATCTCGCGCTCGCCGCCGCCGCCGGCGACGGCCTGGGGCAGGTCGACGCGGCGACGGTGGAACGTGCCTGGCGCGAACTTGCCCCCTCGGCGCGCATGCCGAGTGCCGGCGTCAAGGCGCAGGCGGATGATTCCGACGCTCCCCGCGTGCGCGTGGTGCGGCGGCTGTGGGGGTAGGTGACTACTTCTTCTCGATCGCCTCGATCGCGGCGGAAGCCGCGGCGCGCAGCTTCGCATCGGCGTGGTCGGCCAGTGCCGCCAGCGCCGGCAGGGCGGCCTTCGCGGAACTGCCGAGATTCGCGAGTTCCTTGGCGGCCGTGATCCGGCTCGCCGTGGATCCATTCTTGAGATCGGCGATGTAGCCTTCGACGAGGAGATTGCCCATCGTCTTGGGCCCCTTCGGCCGTTTGTCGGTCCGGGCGCGTGCCTTCTTCGCCGGGCGTTTCGCGGTCGAGCAGCCGGCGAAGAGAGCGAGGCTGCCGAGCATCCAGGTGCGGCGCTGCATGGAAGTTTGACGGTTGGCGAAACTGGACCGATGGCAAGATCGTAACAGGAGCGCCCAACCCCGAGAAATAACCCGTCGTCCGGCGGGCGTGTTTTGGGATGACGGCGAGGTCGCGTAGACTCGCGGGCGTCCTTGTTCCAGAGGCGGTTTTTTTAGTGGCACTCCCCCGCGATAACCAGCGCCCTGTACCGCGGATCGTGGCGGTTTCGCCCGACGACGGCTCCGCCATCGACCTGCGCAACCCGGCACTCGCCGCGATCCTTTCTTGGGCCGTGCCGGGCCTCGGACACCTCTATCAAGGCCGCGTGTTCAAAGGGCGGCTGTTCATGGGCGCGATCCTCGGTGTGTTTCTGGCCGGTATGTGGCTCGGCGGCGGAAGAGTCGTGTATGCGTCGTGGAAGCCGGGCGACACCCGGTGGGCGTTCGTCTGCCAGGCGGGCGCAGGGCTCGTGGCGATGCCCGCCGTCGTCCAATCGCTCGCGCTCCACGGCGCCGCGCGGCAGCCGCTCTTCGCCAGCCCGTTCATGGCGCCGCCGCTCGTGGCCGGGCAGTATGTGTCGCGGGCGTATGCCGATCGGCTGGATGCCTCCGATCCCGACATCGACGCCGACGATTTCTTCGACCGGCCGCCGCTCAAGCAGTTTCGCGGCGAGCAGGTTTCGCGCTGGCAGCGGAGGCTCGGCCGCTGGTTCGACATCGGCACGCTCTACACGATGCTCGCCGGCATGCTCAACGTGCTCGTGGTCTACGATGCCTGGGCCGGACCGCTCGGCACGCCCACCGACGAAGACCGCAAGGCCCGTTCGGGATCCCCGTAACGACACCGCGCGGCACCACGACCACGACGATCCATCCGGCAAGGAGGCCATCCATGTTTGCAGAGCTCACCGCGACCTTCGCTTGTCCCGTCCTCCTGGCGGCGCTCGCCGACCAGGTTCCCGGCATCTTCTTCGGGCTGCCGCTCGTCGCGTTGGCGAGCCTCGTGTTCGCCGCTACGCACCACGAGGATCCCGCGGAGATCCGCTTCGCCACGATCCACTGGGCGGTGTGGCTCGGCGGGATCCTCGGCCTCGTGCTCGCGGGGGTGCTGCTCCTCGGCCGGTTTGCGTGAACGGCAGCGGGGCCAGCCCGAGCCGATGCAGGAACGTGGTCCATGACGGACCGAAGCAGGTCCTACGACCTGAGGCGTTCTTTGAGACGGCGGCTGGCCTGGGTGAGCGTGTCGCGTTCGGCGGTGGTGAGGCTCGATTCTCCCGACCGGCTGATCTTCTCGAGGATCCGGTCGACCTGCTCCTGGAGTTCCTGGTCGAGCGGGTCGGGCTTGCGGGGGTGGGCCGCGGGCCGCGGTGCAGCCTGGCGATCGTCGTCGGGCCGCACGACCCGCATCCGGCGGCGGAAGGTCGCGCCGAGGTCGGCGAGGCCGCCCAGATGCCAGCCGCGCCAGGCGTAGGACAGGCCGAACAGCGCACCGGCGATGTGGGCGACGTGGGCCACGTTGCCGCCGCCGGCCGTGGCGCCCTGGACGTCCGACACGAAGTACAGGAGGCCGAGGGCCCAGGCCGGCACGGGCAGCACGCCCCAGAGGAGGATCGTCTGGCGCGGGAAGTACCAGATGAATACGGCCAACACGGCCATCACGGCGCCGCTGGCGCCCACGAGCGAGAAGCGGGCCGCCTGGAGCGGATGGCCGAGTTGAACGCTCCCGAGCCATGCCACACCGGCGAGCACGATCGCCGTCAAATAGAACCGCAGGAACTCGGCCCGCCCCATGATCGCCTCGACCTCGCGGCCGAAGAACCAGAGCGTGAGCATGTTGACGACGAGGTGCCAGGGATTGAGCGAGTCGTGCACGAAGCCGTACGTGACCAACTGCCAGGCCTGGAGGAGGTGCCGGGGAAGGTCGCCCTCGAGGGCCAGGAAGCGGTTCACGGGAAACTCGCCCGCGCCGAGCAGGTTCGCCACCCAGATTGCGACGTTCGCCACGATCAGCGTGAGCACACCGGTCCATTCCTCGAGGAAGGCGTTCGACGGCTCGGGGCGGTAGTAGCCTCGGTCGGAAAATCCCATCCGGGCATGGTAGCGCGGCATGGGGGGCGAGGGCAACCGGCGGGCAGGCCGCCCGCCCCGCCCGCACCTCCAGCCCGGCATCCTGACCGGCCGATCGGCATCTGCTAGGCTTCGCGGCGCCGCTCGGATCGACGGCAAAAACACCACGCCCGCAGACGGAAAGGAATGTGCATGGCGACCAACGGCGCTCTCGGCAGGAAATTGCGGATGGGGATCGTAGGGGGCGGGCAGGGCTCGTTCATCGGCCGCGTGCACGTCACGGCGGCGGTGCTCGACAACCGGGCCGAGCTCGTGGCGGGAGCGTTTTCCAGCGACGCCGCCCGCTCCAAGGCGAGCGCCGCCGACTACGCCGTGGACGAGGCGCGGGCCTACGGGTCCTACGCGGAGATGTTCGCCGCGGAACAGGCCCTGCCGGCCGGGAAGCGGATCGACTTCGTGTCGATCACGACGCCCAACCACATGCACTTTCCCGTGGCCAAGGCGGCCGTGGAGGCGGGGTTCAACGTGATCTGCGACAAGCCGCTCACGCTCACGCTCGCCGAGGCGGAGGCGCTCGCCGCGGCCGTGCAGAAATCGGCCGTGGTGTTCGCCGTGTCGCACAACTACACCGGCTACCCGCTCGTGCGACAGGCCCGGGAGATGAGTCTCTCAGGCGAGCTCGGCGAGATCCAGGCGATCCGGACGGAGTACATCCAGGGCTGGCTGCGCACGCGGCTCGAGGCGGAGGGCCAGAAGCAGGCCGCCTGGCGGACCGATCCGCAGAAGAGCGGCGCCGCCGGCGCCTTCGGCGACATCGCCACGCATGCCTACAACCTCGGCCGCTCCATGACCGGGCTGCTGCCGGACAGGATCAGCGCGAACCTCAAGAGCTTCGAGCCGGGCCGGGCCCTCGACGACTACGGCCACGCCGTGATCCGCTACGAGAACGGCGCGCTCGGCACGGTCACCGCGTCACAGATCAGCCACGGCCGCGAGAACGACCTCCGGATCCAGGTCGACGGCACGCGGGCGAGCCTGGAGTGGCACCAGGAAAACCCCAATCAGCTCATCGTGCGGAAAAACGGCGAGCCGCTGCGGATCTACACCCGCGACCCGAACGCCCCGTTCATGAACGCGGCGGGCAAGGCGGCCTGCCGGCTGCCCTCGGGGCACCCCGAGGCGTTCTTCGAGGCCTTCGCCAACGTCTACCGCTCCGCCTACGACGCCATGGAACTCGCGCTCACTGGCCGGCCGTTCGAGCGGACGAACACGGTGTACCCCAACATCCACGACGGCGTGGAGGGGATGTATTTCATCGAGCAGGCGGTGGCGTCGAGCAAGGCCGATGGCGCCTGGCTGCCACTGCGGCATCCCCTGGCCCGGAAGTAGCACGTGGCGAAGACCGACACGGCGTATTTCGTGTTCGACATCGAGAGCGTGGCCGACGGGGAGCTCGTCTCGCGGCTGCGGTATCCGGGCGAGCAGCTCGGGCCCGCCGAGGCGATCGCGAAGTACCGCGCGGAGTTGCTCGAGGAGAACGGCAAGGACTTCATCCCCTACACGTTCCAGCTCCCGGTGTCGCTCGTGATCGCCAAGGTGGCGCACGACTACCGGCTGATCGATCTCGTGGCCCTCGACGAGGCCCAGTCGCGGCCCGCCGAGATCGTGAAGCTGTTCTGGGAGGGCTGGCAGAAATACCGCCGTCCCCGGCTCGTGAGCTTCAACGGCCGCGGCTTCGACCTCCCCCTGCTCGAGATCTGCGCCTTTCGCTACGGCCTGTCGATCCCCGACTGGTTCGCCGAGGACAAGCGCAGCTTCGACCAGCCCCGCAACCGCTACGCCACGTTCGCCCACTTCGACCTCCACGAGTGGCTCACGAACAACGGCGCGTCGCGGTTCACCGGCGGCCTCTCGCTCGCGGCGAACCTGATCGGCAAGCCCGGCAAGATGGACGTCGCCGGCCACATGGTGCAGGACCTGTGGGACGCGGGCAGGAAGAGCGAGATCCACGACTACTGCCGCGGCGACGTGCTCGACACCTACTTCGTGTTCCTCCGCTCGCGCGTGGTCGCCGGCGAGCTCGCGCTCGGCGAGGAGCATGCGCTGATCGCCGCTGCGCGAGACTGGATCGAGGAACACTCCGCCGCTGCCCCAGGACTCGCCCGCTACCTCGCGGCGTGGGGCGACTGGAGGAGCCCCTGGGGCTGAACCCGCGGCGATAGCACGGCATGCTGGCAACCAAGCGCACCTTGCCGGGTCGCCGCCACTTCGCGTTGACGATTCGCAAAGTGGGGGTCTTGGGCGGGCTTGGCGGGTGGGCGGCGCGGGCTCGGCGGGCAAAAAAATCGCGGCTTGAGCGGCCGGGGAAGGCGGTCTACAAGATCCTGGAAGGCCCGCTTTCGGCAGGCCGTCGGCAGCGCGTAGACGAGGATGCCCAAGCCTCGTCTACGCGCCTGTGCGAAGCGTGTGTGCACGGATGGATTCGCCGCTCATGACCTGCCGTGACCGGTCGCTGCGTTCCCTGGCACTCGCATGCGCCCTGGCAGGGGCCGTATCCCGGGCCGACGACGCGGCCCCTACTCCGGCCGACCCGACGCGGCTCCTGCCCGCGAAGGTGCGGGTGGCTGCGGACGTCACCTATCTGCGGGCCGGTCCGAGCGACGACTTCTACCCCACCGAGCGGCTCCCGCAGAACGTGGAGGTCGAGATCTGGGCGTTCGATGCGTCGGGGTATGCGGCCGTGCGACCGGTGGCAGGAAGCTTCAGTTGGGTGCGGGCCGCAGACATCGACGACGAACCGCTGCTCGAGGCAGGTCCCGCGACCACGGCGCCGGACGTCGACGGCCGGGTCGGCGTGATCGTCGAAGACGGGGCCTTGGCCCGGATCGGCTCACAACTCAACGAACTGCGGCACGTGGCCCAGGTGCGGCTCGAGGCCGGGGAGCGGGTCCGGATCCTGGAGGAGGTGCGGATCCCGTCAGGACGACATGCCGGGCTCTGGATCCGGATCGAGCCGCCGGCCGGTGAGTTCCGCTGGGCGAAGCTCGCCGACCTCGCGCTCCCGCCGAGCCTTGCCGCCTTCGTGCCCCGACCGACCGTGCCGGACCCATCCGCGGGCTCGGCGCTCGCCGCACTCAAAGACGCCGGTGCCGCCGTCGCGGCGGCCGTCGAGGAGGTGCGCGATGCGGCCAGCGCCGGGCCCGTCCCACAGCCTGCGGCGCCGCCGGCCCTCGAGCCCGTCCCACTCTCGCAGCGGCTCTTCGGCGGCTGGCTGCCGATGGGCAGCGGCGTGCTGGAGGCGACGCCCCGGCCCGCGCCCGTCGCGGTCACGAGTGGCGGCGGGGCGGTCGCCACCGACGAGTTGGCCGACATCGATCTCTCCCTCTCACTCGCGGTCACCGGGCCGCCCGACCAGATGAATCTCGCCCAGATCCGGGAGCGGCTCCGGGTGGCCGCGGCGAAGACGACGTCGCCATCCGACCGCCTGCGGGCGGAGGCGATCGACGCCCGGCTGGCGCGATTCGAGGCGATCCAGGGCAGGTACCAGGCGCTCGCCTCCGCGCCACCGGCCGACGCTTCCCCTCTGAGGCTCGGCAGCATGTGGTCGAGCCTCTCGGCACTCGGAACTCGGCCCGTGCGGCCGGGCGTGCTGCCCGGCGGCGGCCCGGCCGACGGTCAGCCCACCTGGACGCCGCCCTCGACGACGGAGATGACCGGCCGGCTCGCCACCGTCGTGTCGCGACGGCCCGATGCGCCCCGCTGGGCGATCGTGGACGAGCAGAACACGGTGCTCGTGTTCGTGACGCCGCAGGCCGGCCTGAACCTCGCGCCGCTCGTGGGCCAGCAGGTGTCGGTGCGCGGGGCGCAGGGCTACATGCCCGAATACAAGCGGCCCTACATGGTGGCCTCCGAAGCCCGCCCGCGGCTCGCCGCCGCGCCCACCGGCGACGGCGGCCTCACCCGCTGACGCTGCCCCCCCACCTGTCGACCGGCCGCTCGAGGATTTCGCGGAGAAGGATCGCCTGGCGGATCGTGGCCGGATCGCGGGCCGCGGCGACGAGGTCGTGGGCGGAGAGGCCGCCGCGCGCCGGCGATTTCGCTTCCGCCACCCGCGCCGGATCGTCCGCCGCCTGCGCGAGCCCCGACTGCAGGTGGCCGAGTTCGTGCGCGAAGGCGTCTTGCACGTGGCGGGCCACATCCGAGGATTCCGTGGCGAGCGTGCCCACGGACCGCGGTGCCTGCGCGGCGGGCTTCGGCCGAAGCGGCTGCTCGGCCCTCGGCCGCGGAGCGGGCGGCTTGGGGGGGGCCCTGGTCGGCGCGGGCTGCGGAGTCGGCGCGGGCCGCGACGGCGGCCGCCTCGGGCCGCCATCCTCGCCCGTCACCTGCCGGAGAAAATCGGCGATCTGCCTCTCGAGCTCAACGCGGGGATCGACCTCGCCGGCCGGCTGCGGCATCCGGCCGGCATCGTCCGCGCGGGGAGCCTCCGGCCGCCTGACCACCGGCGGCTGTGCCGGGCCCCCGCCGCCGCGGCGCAACACGGCGAACACCTGCGAGAGGATCCAGAAGCCGACGAACAGGATCGGCAGGATCGCCTCCAGCCAGTCGATGCCGGCGGCGAGCAGGACCGGCGGCGGGCAGGCGGCGGCCGTCATTGGGCGGTCGGGGCCGGCGTCCCGCCCCCGGCGATGGTGCGGCGCATGTCGGTGTCGGCCTGGAGGTTTTGCAGCTTGTAGTAGTCGACGATGCCGAGGCTGCCGGTGGCCAGCGAATCGGCGATCGCCTTCGGCACCTCCGCCTCCGACTCGACGAGCGCGGCGCGGCTCTCCTCGATGCTCGCGACCATTTCCTGCTCCTTGGCCACCGCCATCGCGCGGCGGCCCTCGGCGTTGGCGCGGGCCACGCGGGTGTCGGCCTCGGCCTGGTCGGCCTGAAGCCGCGCGCCGATGTTGGCGCCCACGTCGATGTCGGCGATGTCGATCGAGACGATCTCGAACGCGGTGTTCGCGTCGAGCCGCCGGGCGAGCACGGTCTTCGAGATCACGTCCGGGTTCTCGAGCACGTCGGTGTGCCGCTCGGCCGAGCCGATCGCCGACACGATCCCCTCGCCCACGCGGGCCACGATCGTCTCCTCGGTGGCGCCGCCGATCAGCTGATTGAGGTTCGTGCGCACCGTCACGCGGGCCCGCACCTTGAGCTGGATGCCGTTCTTGGCGACGGCGTCGAGCGACTCGCGGCCGCTGTTCTTGCCCGGGCAGTCGATCACCTTGGGATACACGCTCGTCTGCACCGCCTCGCGGACGTTGCGGCCGGCGAGGTCGATCGCGGTGGCGAGCTTCCAATCGAGCTCCTTGATCTTCGCCTTGTTGGCGGCGATCAGCGCCTGCACCACCAGCGGCACGCGGCCGCCCGCGAGGTAGTGCGCCTCGAGCGCCTGCCGCGTGATTCCGGAGGCGTCGCCGAGGCCGGCCTGCACGGCCATGATCTTGCTGCGCACGATGACGGTGGGGTTCACCTTCTTGAAGCTCATCGCCACGAGGTCGAACAGGCCGATCCCGGCGCTCGACGCATACGACTGCAGCCACAGCCGCAGGTAGCGGGCCAGGAGCCCGAACACGACGACCATGGCGAGGATGCCGAGGCCGAGCAGAATCAACGTGGGCATGAATGCGCTCCGATGGCGGGAAGCCCGTGGGGACCACGCCCAAGGGTTGATCCGGGGCGGGGGCGAGTCAAGGCGGCGGAGGGTCGAGGCGTTCGAAATCGAAGGTCTCGAGCGTGGGCGAGAGCCGGTCGGGGCGGTCGGCTGCCGGCCGTTCCGATTGCACCGGTTCCGCCACCGCGGGCCGCCGGCCGCGGCCGTGGATGGCAGCCACGACGAGGTCGCGGCCCCGCACGCCCACGGCCTCGACGGCGGACCCGGGGTCGATGGGGCCGCTCTCGCTGATCGCCTCGAGCCGCACGCCGTCGATCTCGACGACGCCCCAGGGGAGCATCTCGCTCACGGCCCGGCCCGGTCGGCCCACGATCTTTTCGAGCTCGCGCCGCCGCGCCGCCGCCGGGGCGACGTCGAACGGCTCCGGCGGCGGCGGCAGCACCCGGCGGCCGAGCGGCGTGTCGGGAAACCAGCGAAATGCGATCGCGAGCACCAGCGGCACCACCACCGTGGCCCCCGCGAGCACGACGAGCCCCGCCGTCGCACCCAGCTCGAGAAACGCCGTCGCGATCGCGGCCCCGATCGCCGTGAGGCTCAAAAACCCGAGGATTCCGCCGGAGGGGAGGAACACCTCGAGCACCATCACGACGAGGCCCGCGACCAGGAGCACGACGATCCACACCAGCGCCGTCATGGCGCACCTGCTCCGCCCACCGGCCGCACCACGATCCGCCCGCCGCGCACGGCGACGACCTGCACCGCCTCGCCCGGCTCGACGAGGTGTCCGTCGGTGGCCACGTCGAAAAGATGGCCGTCGATCCGGGCCTTCCCCGCCGGCACGAGCCGCGTGGTCGCGATCCCTTCGCTCCCCACCGCCACCGGCGGCGGCTCGGCGGCGAGATCCTCGGCCGGCGGCTCGAGCAGCACGTGCCGCAACACCGGCGCCCGCGGCAGCCAGCGGCGGACGAGCATGCCGACGAGGGCCACGCCCACGGCCGCACCGAGGATGCCCAACAGCGACCACTGCAGCTGGCGGATCTGGTAGTCGTTCGTCGGGAGCACGAACGACTGGCTTGCGAGCACGAGCGCGGCGATCACGAGCAGCCCGCCGCCCAGGCCCAAGACGCCGAATCCCGGAAGAACGAGGATCTCGGCCGCGAGGCAGAACAGCCCGGCCAGAAACAGCATCACCTCGAGCCAGCCGCTCGTGCCGTGCAGGTGCTGGCTCCAGAAGTAGACGATGAACGCCACCATCGCCACGAATCCGCCGAGGCCGACGCCGGGCGTGTGCATCTCGATGTAAAGTCCGGCTCCTCCGATCAGGAGCAGAAGCCAGGCGATGCCGGGGCTGGCCAGCGCGTCGAGCAGCCGGTCCGCCCAGCCCGGCTCCTCGAGCTTCATGTCGGCCGGCAGGCCATACGTGGCGACGAGCGCCGGGAAGCCGTCGATCACATGCGTCGCGAGCCCGAGCGACTCGGCTGCGCGGCCGGAGAGTTCGATCGGGCCGACGCCCACCTCGGCGCCGAGTGTCCACGACTCGCGGTCTTCCCGCGGAAGCAGCTCGGCGTCGCTGAAGTGGTCGATGCGTCCGGTGGCGGCTTGGGTCGCGCGGCGCACCACCATGCCCGGGGCCACGAGCGCCACGGGCAGCGACCAGGATCGACCCCGTTTCCCCGCCACGCCCTCGGACCACGCCGCGGCGAGGGCCGCGGAACGCCGCGGATCGATCGTGGCGGCTCCCGCGCCTCCGAGCACGGCCGTCGGGGCGATCGCCAGTTCGTCGCAGGCGAGGGCCACGAGCGCCGCATCGGCCCGCGCCTCGCGGGGCACCCAGGCCACGGTGCGCACCCGCGCCGGATCGAGCGCGGCGAGCCAGGTGGCGAGCACGAGGCTCTGCTCGGGGGCTCCGCCGGGGCTGTCGATCCGGAGACAGACGAAGTTGGCTCCGCCGGCGACGGCCTCGTCGATCGACCGCCTCGCGCGGGCGATCGTATCGGCCGTGATCGGCCCCGCCACGACGACCTGCGCAGCTTTCCACCCGCCGTCGGCCGCGGCGTTCGCCACGAGCGAACGCTCGGCGACGCCCAGGCCACGGGCCAGGTCCGCCGGCGTGGCGGCGAGCAGCCGCACGATGCCGAACTCGCGGGCTCGCCGGCCGGTGAGCGCGAGGGGCAGCGGGCCCACTTCGTCGACGGCGAGCACGGCGACGTCGCGTTTCAGGGCATCGAGTTCGCGCTCCGCCACGAACCGCTCACCGTCGTCGGTCGCCACCCGCACCACCCGCGCGGCCGGGTCGAGCAGGGCCAGCGCGACCGCCGGCGGCACCGTCTTGCGGCGGCCCGCCACCTGGGCGTAGGCGGCCCGCATCGAGTCGTCGACGGCCGGGTCCTCCGCGGTGGCGGGCCCGAGCACCGCGTCGGCCGGCATCACGATCTCCTCGCACGCGAGCGCCGCGAGCACCGCATGCCCCCGCAGGCCTTCCGGCAGGAACGCCACCGTCTTCACGCCGCCGAGCCGGGCGTCGCCGAGCACCCTGGCGAGCTCGACCGCCCGGCCAAACTCACTGGCCAGAGACCCCTCGTCGGGCAGGCGAAATTCGAGCACGAGCACGCCGCGGTGCGGCCCGGCGGTGCCGAGGCCGTCGACCGCCCGGAGGATCGCGGACTTGACCTGCGTGTCGCGCGAGCCGGTGAGTGGCAGCCGCACGACGACGGTGGCCGCCGGCACGGGACCCTCGGCGGCCGACGCCGCGGCCACCGCCGTGGCCACCGCCACCACGAGCGCGCAACAGAGGGCGGACGAGAGCCGGAGGCGAGCCATGCCCGCATTCTAAAACCGCGGCTCGGCGAGTCAAAAATCCCCTCACCGCTATACTCGGGTTACGATGACCATGCCTGTGGCTCCCGATAGCACCTCCCGGCTCGTCGACCTCGTCGCCCGCAAGGCGCTCAGGCGTGGCTCGTTTCGGCTGGCGTCGGGCCGCACGGCCTCGTTTTATCTCGACGCCAAGCAGGTCGTGCTCGACGCCGAAGGCTCGATGCTCGTCGGGCAGGCGATTCTCGCGCGGCTGGCGGCGCTTCCCAGGTTTCCCGACGCCGTCGGCGGGATGTCGATCGGCGCCGATCCGATCACAAGCGCCGTCGTCACCATGGCAGGAGTCGCGGGCCGGCCGCTCAAAGGCTTCATGATCCGCAAGGAGCCGAAGGACCACGGCACGAAGCGCTACGTGGAGGGTCCGGTGGAACCCGGCCACCACGTCGTGATCGTCGAGGATGTGACGACCACCGGCGGCTCGTCGCTCGCGGCCATCGAGCGGGCCCGGGAGTTCGGCCTCGTCGTGGACCGCGTGATGACGGTGATCGACCGGCTCGCCGGGGCCGAGGCGGCCTTCGCCGCCCAGGGCATCCCCCTCGAGTCGCTGGTCACGATCCGTGACCTGGGGATCGAGCCCGGCGAAACCTGATCCAGCCGCTTGCCCGCAGCGGCGCGGCCGACGTAGGCTGAAAGGGCGTTCGTTCGCCACCCGCCGCCGGGAGAGTCACGATGGCCCCGCGCCCGCCGCGTTCGGTTCCCGTCGTCGTCGCGGTCGCCTGCCATCTGCTCGCGGCGTCGCCGACCATCGGCGACACCGCTGCCCATGACCGGCTTGCCGTGCTCGTCGCGGATCTCGGTGCTGACGACTATCACCGCCGCGAGACCGCCGCCGCCGAGCTCAAGGCCCTCGGGCCCACGGCGATCGACGCGCTGCTCGAGGCCGGCGAGACGAGCGGCGATCTCGAGATCGCCCTCCGGGCCCGCTGGCTCGTGGAGACGATCCCGTTTGAACTGCCGCACGACCCGCCCGAGGTGGTGAAACTGCTCGCCCGGTTCAAGCAGCGCAGCTTCGGCGAACGCGTGCGGGCGATGCACCGCCTCCTGCGGGTCGACGACGACGCCGGCATCGAGCCGCTCGCGCGGGTCGCGCGGCTCGATCCATCGACGGCCGGATCGCGGATCGCAGCCGCGCTGCTGGTCCGCGAGTGGCGCGCGGGTGATCCTTCTTGGCCCGACATCCGCCGGCGGATCGAGGCCGGCCTCGGCCCCGGCACGCGGCCGGCGGTGCGGTTCTTGGCGGCGCTCGTCGCGTTCAGCGGCGACTCCGGTCATGCCGAACGCGCCGCCGCCCTGGACGCCGCGACGACGACGCTCGACGATCTGCGACGCCGCGTGCCCGATGGCGTGCCGCCGGCCCTCGGCGGCGAAGGACCCGAGGAGTCGCAGGTCATCTTCAGTCACACCGACGAGATCTTCGCCCGCTGCCACGCCCAGATGCTCGCCGCCGCCGGCCGCCGTGACGAGGCCGTGGCTGCCGCCGGGGCGCTGATCGGCAAGGCGCTCGATGCCCCCGAAGAGTGCGCCGACGCGGTGATGTGGGCGGTGGAAGCGGGCCTGCCCGAGGCGGTCGATACGGCGCTCGCCGTGCCGGCGATCGCCGCTGGGCACCCGATCTTGGGATCCGCGATCGCCCTGGCCGAGCGGGCCCGGGGCCGCGAGGCCGACGCGGCCGCGAGGATCGCCGGAGTGTTCGCGGATTGCGGTCGGGCCGAGGTCGCCACGCGGCTTTCGACCGCCCTCTTGCTCGCGCAATGGGGCGGCATCGACTGGGCCGTCGAACTCTACGATCGCATCCTGGCCGACAACAGCCTGCCCGTCGCCGGAGTGGCGGAAGTCTCGATCAGATATTCCGAACTGCTCCACGATCTCGACCGCGACGACGAGGCCGCCAGCTGCCTGCGGAAGGTGTTTGGCGACGACGCACAGGGCGACCGCCACCGTGAGGGCGCCGGCCGTGACCTTCTGTCGATCCGGTCGCGGATGCACTTCTTCGAGGCCTGCGCCCTCCTCCGTAAGGGCGACCCGGCCGGCAGCCGCATGGCGCTCGACAGGGCGCTCGGCGTCAACCCGAAGGACGTCGACGCCTTGATCGCGCTCTACACGTTTCCCGGGCAGACCGACACCCAGCGGGCCGACGCGGCCCGCAGGGTGAAGGCCGCACTCGGACAACTCGAGGAGGAGATCAACGCCGTGCCCGAAGACGCGTCCGGCTACAACGAGTATGCATGGCTGGTCGCGAACACCGAGGGAGATCTGCGGCAGGCGACACGGTTCTCGAAGGTGTCGCTCGTGAAGTCGTTCGACAACGCGAGTTTCCTCGACACGCTCGCCCATTGCCACGCCGCCGCAGGGCAGCACGCCGCCGCGATCCGCACGCAGCGGCTCGCCAAGCGGTACGAGCCTCACAACCGCGCGATCCAGCGAAACCTCGAACGGTTCGAAAAGCTCGCCGCGGAGTAGCCCGGGCCCACGCCATGCACCACGTCACGCTGCCCGACGTCAGTCTCGCGGTGCACACCCGCGGCAGCGGCCCGCCGCTCGTGCTGCTCCACGGGTTTCCCCTCGACCACACGATGTGGTCCGGCCAGGATCCGCTCGCCGACGCGGTGCGGCTGATCGTGCCGGATCAGCGCGGGTTCGGTGCGAGCCGTGGAGCAACGCCTCAGAGCATCGCGCAACTCGCCGCCGACGTGGTCGCCCTGCTCGACGCGCTGCACGTCGTCGAGCCGGCCGTCATCTGCGGCCTCTCGATGGGGGGCTACGTGGCCGAGCATGTGGCGGTGCGCCATCCAGACCGCGTGCGGGCGGTGGTGCTCGTCGACACGAAGCTCGAGGCCGATACGCCGGAGGCCCGTGAGGCCCGGGCCAAGCTCGCCGCGACGGTCGAGCGGGTGGGGCAGGAGGCGGTCGCCGAGGCGATGATCCCCAATCTGCTCGCCCGGTCGGAGGGGGCGCGGGCGAACCCCGCCCGGCCCCTCATCGAGGAGCAGTTGCGCCGTACCATCCACGCCACGCCGATCGAGACGATCACCGCGGCGCTGGCCGCGCTCGCCGCCCGGCCCGACATGGTGGAGCCGATGCGGGCCGTCACGGTGCCCGTGCTCCTCGTCGTCGGCGAGGAAGACACGATCACCCCGCCGGAGTGCATGGAGCGGGCCGAGCGGGTGCTCCGGCATCCGCGGCTGTTGATCATGCCGCGCTGTGGCCACCTGGCCCCGCTCGAGGATCCGGCCACGTTCAACGCGGCGGTGCTGGCGTTTCTCGCGGGGGCCGCGGGGGCCGCGGGGGCGGGGGCCACGGGTCGAACGGCGGCCGGCCATTGAACCGCGGGCCGTCGGGAGGAGGGCTTCCCGGGGGTGGTCCCGGCGGCGGGAAACCACGAAACCCTTCGCCGTCGCGAAACGCCCCGCCCCGGCCGGGGCCGCTCCGGGCGCGGGCATAGTCGAGCCACTCGAGCCGCTTGGCCGTGTCGAGATCGATCACATCCCCGCGCTCGGCCGGATCCCGCGTGGCGAGCCACTGATGCCAGAGCCGCGCGGCGGCAAGCAGTTCGTCCCGGTCGGGACCCTCCCCGTCGCGGCCTCCCAGTGCGCGGGCCAGCCGCACGAGTTCGCGGCGGTCCATCGAGGAGATTCGCTGGAACGCGACGGCTGCATCGGCCAACCGGCGGCGGTCCTCGGCTGGCCGGCGGGAAAAGGCCGTCCGCCGCTCCGCCTCTCCCGGAAAGCCGGTGCCGAACGGCTCGGTGGCAAAGGTCGCGACGGCCGCGTCGAGGGCCTCGTAGGCCGGCGGGGCGGCAGCGCCGTTCCGCGAGAACGGCCGGCGCGGCGGCGGGTCGTTCCGCCGCGCGAGGGCCATCAAGAAGTCCACGCTCCCGGCCTCACGGACGACGTCGTAGTGCTCGAGGACCGGCAGATAGTCGAACACGAACTGATCGGGGTCGCTCACCGTGCCCCGGCCCGCCGCGATTCCCACTGCGAAGGCGGTCGCCACCACGGCCACCGGCGCGATCCAGCCCCGCCACCACGCGGCCGGCCGCGGCCGCGACCGGGCCGCAGCCATCTCGATGGTGGTGGACGTCAGGCTCGCGGGGGCGGCCACCCGCGGCAGCGCGTCGAGCAGATCCCACGCGGGACCGAGCAGGTCGGCCGGCGTCTCGGATGCCGGCGTCTCGAGACTGCGATCGCTCACCGCGTTCCCTCCCGTTCGTAGGGCCCGAGCTTCTCGCGGAGTTGGTCACGGGCCCTGAAGAGAAGCGACTTCACCGCCGGCACGGAAAGCCCCATCGCCTGGGAGATCTCCTCGTAGGAGCACTGCTCGAATTTGGCGAGCAGCACCGCCATCCGCTGGTTGTCGGCGAGTGCGGCGATCGCCTCCTGTACGACGCCGCACAGCTCGCTGCGGTCGGCCTGCCGCGCGGGCCTGAGTCCGCTGGCCGCGACGGCGAGATGCTCGAGGCCGACCGCGCTCGTCGACGCCGACACGTTCTGCGGCACGCCCCGTTCCTTGCGGCGGTAGGCCCGCTGGCGGAGATCGCTCGAGACATTGTTGGCGATCGTGTGGATCCAGGTGGTGAACTTCGCCGTCGGCTTGTAGGAGGCCCGGGCGCGATACACCCGCAGGAACACCTCCTGGGCGAGATCCTCGGCGATCGCATGGTCGCCGGTGTGGTGACGAAACAGCGTCACGAGCCGATCCTGCCAGAGCCCGACGAGCTCCTCGAACGCCTGCGCATCCCCATCCCGCACGCGCAGCATGAGCGCCGTGGATGGATCGGCCGCAACGATCGACGAGGACCCTGTCATAAACCCCGCTGCTGCCCCGCAGCAGCCACGCGAGCCAAGACGGCGGGCTCCAGCCCGCCCGTCGGGAGGGCTCGCGCACGCCCGGCGAGGGAAACCTCGGCTTTCCCTCCGCC
>Ga0214923_10003691_pt1 | contig 19046 bp, 24 predicted proteins | sample LL1510_MetaG_FD_177993 | JGI IMG/M metagenome (GOLD analysis project Ga0214923, IMG submission 177993) | Freshwater microbial communities from Lake Lanier, Atlanta, Georgia, United States - LL-1510 | ecosystem: Environmental > Aquatic > Freshwater > Lake | place: USA: Georgia | collected...
GTCATTCTTTTCAATAATTTTGTTGATAAGATTGACACTCTTTTAGATAATCAGTTAAAGAAAATGAGAGAAGTTCAGATAACACAAGCTGGGCTACTTGATTTTGGTGATTTCTTTGAAATACAATATGATAAAGATGCCTCTGGTGAAGTTTATCCAGATGTGTATGATGAAATAGAAAAATCTAAAGAAGAAAAAAAGAAGGGAAAAGAAGGTTTAAAACCTGGCATGACTAAGAAGTAAAAGAAAGTCCGAGAATTTCTCGGACTTTTTTATTTAATCCACCTCACCCGAAAGTCTATTTTTTCATATAATAAATATGTTAATAGAAAAAACTTTGCCTTATCATTTAATGCTTCAATCTACTCTAAAAAACAAGCGATTCTCCTTGCAATTTCTTCCAGAAAAAATGCAATTAATTGCCAAGAGTAAAAAGATTGAGTATAAAAATAAGAATCTTAAACCAGCTTATATAATTGACATCATCCACAATTTAATATTGAAATATTATTTTAAAAAAGAAAACTCTTTCAATCTTAATGCTACTATTCTAAAAGAAAAATACGGACATCTTTACAACTATTACATTCAGTACATGGTAGATAATAAGATTATTGAACTTCAAAAGAATTATTTAAAAGGTCAAAACTCTAGAGTCTATTCAATATGTGATGATATTTTGGGTGGTGAGATTCATAGATACAAAAATGTCGATAAAATATTACTAAAAAAATATATTAATCGTTATTATCAGTTCGAAATTGATAGTACTGATTTTATATCTAGAGACATAAAAGATAAACTAATAAATGATTTATATTCTGTTAAAATACAATATGACAAATCAATTTATTTTTTAGAAAATATCAAAAATGATGATATCTCAGTTTATAATAGAAATCGATACTCAGTTGAATCAATCAATGATAAACATATCTTTTATCATTTTGACCATTACGGAAGAGTGCATTCAAACTTCACTATTTTAAAGACTTTTATTAGAAAAAATTGTCTTTTGATTGATGAAGAAGAAACGTGTGAAATTGATTTACCTAATTCACAACCACTTTTTTTATCTAAATTAATCAAAGATTCACAAACTAGATGGGTAAATTCAGATGAATTAAGTATATTTACAACATTGGTCAGAAATGGTAACTATTATCAGTATTTAATTGATAATTTAAAATTGAGTGGTAAAGCACAAGCTAAAGAGCTAACTTATAAAGTCTTTTTTGGTAAAAATCTAAAAAATTCAAAATGGGATATCAAATTCGAAAAGATATTTCCAACCATTCATCATTTCATTAAATTATATAAAAAAGAACACAATGATTATAAGGTTTTAGCTTGGACACTCCAGAGAATGGAATCTAAATTAATTTTCAGTGAAATAATAAAGACTATTATGATTGTTAATCCTGATATTAAAGTTATCACGGTCCATGATTCAATCATTGTGCAACAAAGACATAGAGATTTTGTTTCTAGTGTATTTAATTCGAAAATCTATGAAAATTTTGACAAAAAATAAAAATAAAAATTATATGAAAAAATTCGTTCTTGAAGACCTTTATGGTAAACCTCTTTTAGCAGTTGAATCAGATAATTATGATAAGGCTGTCAAGTATTTCTCAATTATTAAGAAATTAGAAGTTTCTTCTTTACTATCTATCTTCAAAGTTGTAGAAGTTGTGATTTAATATATACTCTATGTTAAATCTGAAAGATCCGAAAATTTCTTATTTATTGGCTTCGGCCCATAATATTAATAGTCTTATTTCATATCTTTATTCAAGAGAGTATCAACTTTTGGATATTAAGGGTTATTATCAAGGTAAATTTGAAAATTCTGTTATTGCTTTTACAAATTTGAATAATGATGAATTGAGAAGAGATGCGCTTCATATTATGAAACATTTTGAACAAGATTGTTTAATTGTTAAGTATCGTGATGAACAAGGAGCTAAAAAGATTTTTGAGGATGGTCAAGAAAAACCGTTAGGCATTTTACTTTATAATACTGATAGTGAAAATAAGTCTTACATCTACGATGGACTTTCTTTCTCTTTTGTAGAGCAGCAGTTGTATTACTTTCCAAAAAGTAAAAGTGATTTCAAAACTGGTATGATTGTTGAGTACTTCTCTAACAATAAATGGATAGAAAAAAAGATAGTCAATCCTGAGTTAGAGTTTGATAAACTATACAATCTTCTTATGAAATATGATAAGATTAGGATTCCGGTCTAAAAACAACTTAGATATCTATCTCCTCTATCGCAAAGAAAAGTTATCACCTTTCCAGTTGGTTTAAATTCTTTTACAAACTTTTCTGAAGCAACTATATTGGCACCAGCTGATATGCCTATGAATAAACCAAGTTCTTTTGTTAGTTGTAAAGCTTTAGATTTGGCATCTTCTGTTTTGATTGTGTATATTTTATCAACTATTGAAAGATCAACTAAAAACTTTGAACCATCTCCGATGCCTTGAATTCCATGTAAACCGGGTTTGCCACCTGACATAACTGGTGATTCTTCTGGTTCTACAGCTATGGTTTTGATATTCGGAAAATTTGAAATCAATCTTTTATGACATCCCATGATGGTGCCACCTGTTCCAGTTCCAGATACTAAAGCTGATATTTCATCTCCTTCAACTTGATTTAGGATTTCTTCTGCTGTAGTATTAAAGTGAGCTTCTATATTTAGATGATTTGAAAATTGATTAGTATTAAACCAACCATTTTCTTGAGATAATTTATTTCTTAAATTGATTGCACCATCAAAATCACCGGGTCCGACTTCTATGAGTTCTGCGCCGTAATATTTTAAAATATTCTTTCTTTCTTGTGACATATTCGATGGCATCACAATTTTAATTTTATATCCTCTTTCTGCTGCTAACCAAGCAAAGGATATACCAGCGTTACCTGAAGTGGCTTCAATTATAGTGTCGCCTTTTTTTAATTTGCCAGAATTTTCAGCATCTGTTATAATGTTGATAGCCATTCTATCTTTTATCGAGCCAGATGGATTCATCAATTCAGCTTTAGCCCAAATTTTATCAGTAATTCGAACAAGCGGTGTATTACCAACAAAATTTGAAAGTCTATTTATCATGATATTTGTTTTTCAAACCATTTTTAGGAGCAGAATTTTGAATGTATTTTAATAATTCATTATTATTCAGACCTACTAATTTATTTAGTAGTTGTAGATTTCTTTGATAGTAAATCATCTCAGGTTTGACCTTTTCATGATAAAAGTGAAAGACTCTTCCAGGATTTTCATACCAAGTTAAAATTGATTTAGTTTTTTTAGTCTGAAAATCGTCTTCACCACCCCATCCGATAAATTCTTCATCCCATGCTCCAATTTTATAAATTGCTTCTTTTCTATAAAATACGATACCACCAGTCAAGTTTATCTTTTGAATGTCAGTTTCACCTCTACCTGGTCGATTAATTGATTCTAAGTTTGAAATAGACATAGTGTTCTCATTTGGTTCAAGATCTATTACTTTATTGTATGGTGAAACACAATCGTATTGTTCTAATAGTTTTACAGAACTAATCAACATTTGTGGATTCATTACTAAATCTGAGTCTCCGAAACCTATCGCGTTAGTTGTTGAATGTCGGAGTCCAACATTGAAAGCCCAAGATCTATTATATGGTAAGTCAGACTTTGTAAAAATATATTTAAATCCTTTCAAAGAATAGACAGGCAATTTTGGTGATTTATCTTGTTCTACTATTATTATTTCTATACCATTGAATCCAGATAGCCATTCTAAGACTCTTTTAAGATTATTTAATCTTTCTAATTTGTGTCTATATCCTATGATATAGGTAAAAACATATCCATTATTATTCATAACATTTTGTTATTTTTTTATTATATTAGTGGATTAAACCTTTGTTTCTTATGTTAGAATTAAAATCAAAAAATCTTTTCGTAAAAAAATCACCTTTCGGTCATAGTGTCGTTTCCAAAGTTCTTGATTTTTATGAGCTGATTGGTATGAATATACTTTTTTTACATTCTCACAACTCTGATTTTTCTTCTTGGGTAAAGTTTAATAAACAAGAATTCAACTCTAAGAATCTCAAAAATATACTTTCTAATAATCTTTTCAGACTTGATTTAATTGTAGTTCATGATCTACAATCAAATTTTGAAAATACTTATAGAATTATCCGACAAGTGACTGATTTGCCAGTTATTTTCATAATCGATTCTGCTTCGAATTTTTTTAAATCAATCAATATTAAAAATTTCGATACTGCTTACATTTTATTCAAATCTGGTGGAATACCAACTAAAAGATTGACTACGATTTCTTCGCTAACTTTTGATTCTGATAGATTAGAGGACTTTCTTGTTGAATCTATTAAAGATGAATGGAAATCAAATCTAAAAGAAATGAAAATTCAATACATTCGTGATAAAAATCTTCGAGATTTACTTGGAGAAGATTAATTTTTTTTGTATATTTGTTCTAATATGAATATAAGAGAGACTTTTTTAAAACTAACACAATATACTTATCCTCACGGAACTGAGGCTAAGTTGAAACCTTATTTACCAAAAGGTTTTCAAGAGGATGATTTTGGTAATTACTTCATCAAAATCGGTGAGAGTGATACTATGTTTACTTGTCATCTAGATACTTGCTCATCTTATCATCAAGTGGTAAAGCACCACATTGGTTCTCAATTTATAGAAACAGATGGTAAGACTATTTTAGGAGCTGATGATAAAGCTGGTATGACCATTCTACTTTATATGATAGAAAATAAAGTTCCAGGTCTTTACTACTTCTTCATAGGTGAAGAAGTCGGTGGTATTGGATCCTCGGCCGCCTCAAGAATGAGTTTTTCAAATTACAAAAAGTGTATTTCTTTTGACCGTAGAGGTTATGATTCAGTGATAACTCAGCAATGGTTTGGAACTTGTTGTTCTGATGAATTTGCTCAAGCGCTTGCTGATGAATTAAATAAAAAAAATCTTTTATTCAGTTTTAGACCAGATCCAACCGGAATCTTTACTGATTCGGCTTCATTTATGAATCACATACCAGAGTGTACCAACATATCAGTTGGTTATTTTTCTGAACATCAAGTGACTGAAAAACAAGATATAAGTTTCTTAGTCAAGTTATGTGAAGCTGTAGTCAAAGTTGATTGGAGTTCATTGCCAATTGTTAGAGATCCAAATGATAGATATTCAGATTGGGAACCTGAAATCAAAAATCCAACTGCTTCTTCACTATCTAAAATTATAAATGTTTGGATCGATGATGAGAAATGGTCAGCAAAATTGACCGATGAAAGAATTGTTGAAGAAAGAAGTCATATTTATGGTTGGGTAATTCGTCAAGGTTCATATTACGATTTGGAATCAATTGATTGGGATGGTAAAACAGCTTATGTTAATTATGGTGGTGTGAATGAGTTCTTAGGAGAGCGTGAAGACTTGATGTATTTAATAGAAGAATTAGAAAACATTCCGATGGATGGTCTTGATTTAATTCAAAGACTAAAATAAAAAAACCCTCTTTAAGAGGGTTTCTTTTCTATCCTAAAATTAATCCTGGATTTTTGTATTCTTTATTAGTGGCAATTTCTAACATTTGTTGTGTGGTCAATTCTTTGTGATTCCATCCTTTTTTCTTAGAATATTCGACAATGAATTTTTCTCTCAGAAAAGTAGTTTCTTCTTCACTAAGTGCACCTTTTTTAATTAATTCGTCTTTCATATTTTTGATTTTTATTTTATGAAGAAAATTGAGAGTTGAATTATTATTGAAATCAACGCTAATTTTGTTCTAATTTTACAATCCAGATACATACTCGGTCTTTCTTCATTATTTATACAATCCTCACAAGCTCCTTTTATAAATGTATCGGGATTTAATTTGTGTCTAATTACAAAGTAAGTTCCAGAATGAAGATATGGAAATATCAATACCATCGATAGTAGTGAAAGTATCGTCCAAATCATCGTAACATGATATATTAAATGTATGTTTATAATTAATAGGATTAAAATTCTTTGTAACCAGTAGATAATTGGTGATTTTATTTCTACTAATGTGTTAGATGAGCTTTTAAAGTGTTTAGAGTTAGCCTCTCTAACGCCTTCAAAAAAAGTGTAAAGTAACCACAATAAGTAGGATGTAACTAGATAGACCATTTCATATATATTAAGAAAAAAAAGTCTCTAAAATATTTCAAAAAATTTCCGTATCTTTGTCCATTATGTTAATCAAACTCAGAGGCATATTAGAATTTTCACCAGTTGATGTGACTCGTAAACACAAGTCACAATCATCATGGAAATGTGTTGCTATCATCAAAACTGATTGTGACATGGATAGGTATTATGCTTGGTTCATCAAGAAAAGATTTAACCTTGAGTTGAATAAAAACTTGAGAGGTTCACACATCACTTTTATCAATGATAAAATGGATAAAAAGATATTTGAACAAGCTGCTCAAATATTCAATGGTCGTCAGATTGATTTTTATCTTGAGTTAGAGCCAAAGTCTAATGGAGAACACTGGTGGTTTCGAGTTCACTCTCCTGATGCTGAGAATATCAGAGAGGCTATTGGATTAAGTCGTGACCCATATTTTGGTTTACACTTCACTATTGGACACGCTAATGAAAAATATTTAGCACATTCTGAATATATTTTAGAACAATGTAAGAGATTTAATCTAACAAGTAATGAACCAAGAAAATCTTTAGAAGAATATGAAATTATCGACTTCACAATTAAATAAATCATTTACTCATGTTAGTAGTAAACTTTCTATGATTAATCAAAATCTGGTTAATCGTCAGAAAGTTTCTGCTGATGATGTTCAAAAAATAGTAAAACTTCAAACTATCCGAAAATACTTTTATGATTTTATCGAGTTGTCCAATGATAAAGAAGAAATTAGACGACTTGATAAAATCATTACTCAAATTGAGTTCAAACTTCAAAGATTGTGGGGATTTCCACAAGATAGGAATCATCATAGGTGGTTTGATGTTCCAAAATGTTCTTGTCCTAAGTGGGATAATGCTGATAGTTTAGGTTCAGATTTTAGAATAATAAATCCTAATTGTATATTACATGGAGAATAGTCAGATTATTTTTCTGGCCACTCAATTGTAAGTTCATAAGTATAAGCTTTATATTCCACTTCAAAGTTGTAAGGATTCATAACTGGTTCAGAAATTACATAAGTATCTTGTTGCGGGCAGCCTCCCAAGATTTTAATATTATCACTTATTATTCTAATTACTTCTTTTCCAGTTATATGATTTTTGGTTAACTCATATTCAATTACTTTAGAACCTTCTTTGATTGACCAATCTAATAGTAATTTTATTGTCGGATACAAATCTTTGGTAGTAAATGGTGATTCTGATTCAAAATCCGTATTACATTCAAGAAAAACTTTTATCCAATTTATTTCATCATCATCTGATGGCTTTTTCCAATGATTACAAATTAAACTGAACTTTATATCGTATCGATTATTATCACAAAAATCTTGAATTATTTCACCGAAATAATCCTTCACTTCACCAACGGTTGGTTTGAGTTGTTGTGATTCTAAGAATCTTTTGTATTTCAAAATCATAAAGTATATATTAAAACAAATAAAGCCGATTTGTATATAAAAACAAATCGATTTTTTTATGCCCGAACTTACTGAAGTTAAAATAATGTCTGATTTCATCAATCAGAACTCTAAACACAGATTCAACAAAGCTTGGCATGTTGAGAAAGGTAATAATCCAAAACCTTTCGAGTGGGAACATAAGTTTAATGTTTCAGCTGACTCTTCTGGAAAAGAACTACTCTTAAACTTTTATAATCGTGTTGGTCAAGAATTAAAGATTTGGGTCTTTATGGGAATGAATGGTAATTGGAAATATGTTCCGACTAACGAGTGGAATCAAACCAAGTTTGTTCGTATGAGATTAGATGATGAGTCGGGTAATTCTCTCCTTTTATATGGTGGATTTATGGGCCCGAAGTATTCAGTAGGTAAACCTTTCACCGGAACTAAAAGAGGACCAGATCCAACCAAAGAGTTTGAAAAGTTCAAATCAAATGTATTAAATAATTTAGATAAAAAAGTCTTTGATAAACCACTTTGTGAAGTTCTACTAAATCAAGAATACTTTAATGGCATTGGTAATTATCTTAGAAGTACGATTATTCATTATGGTGGTGTAAATCCATTTGACTCTGGTAGGAAATCTTTATCAGAAAACCCTCATATTTTAGATTTATGTCGTGATATACCTCTAAAATCATATCAATTAAACGGTGGACAATTAAGAGATTGGTCGAATCCTTTTGATAATGATTCAAAAGAGTTTGAAGAGTGGGTTTATTATCAAAAAGGCTTATCGTGTAAAGATAAAGGTGGTAGAACTTTTTGGTTTGAAGAAAAGTGGAAGGACTTATGTCCATATAAAATTAATCAAAAGAAGAGTGGCAAAAGTAAAGTCTGAGAATATTCAAGACCTTGATAGTTATGGTATTGATGTTGCTTCTCAATTAGAATCTTTATTGGCTGAAGAATTATCTAAATCGATTGATATGGAGATAATGAAACAGGTTTTCAAGGCTCATAGAGATTACAGAAAAGAAAAAACTAAAAAGATTTTAGATAAAATTCAACAGATGAAAGAAAAAGGAATATAATTATTTTGAATTATTCAAAATCAAAATTAATCTATATAAAAGTAGTTATCAAAAGAGTCTGATTTCAATCTATTTCTTATTGTGCCAACCGGAATATTCAAATCTTTACTCGCTTCATTATATCCTAAATAAACTTTTCCATCAATGTTAAATTTCCTCGTATTTTTTGGTTTTTCAGCTGTTTCTTGATACTTCTTTAGAGAATTTGATATTTTTTCTTTTGTTTCTTGTTGCTTTGGTTTTTTATTCAAATTGCTTAGGAACTTCTTCACTTCATCAGTGTGTGTTTTTCCTTTCATAGGATTATTTTCCCTCATCCATTCTGAATGTTTCAGTTTTTCTTCTTCAGTGAGTTTTCTACCAATTCTTCCTTTGTTGGATTTGCTAATTTTTTCACCAAGGTTTTTTATTTCATTCTCTGATAAACTATTCCAATACTTTTTTCTTGATTCTGATATTTTCTTTTTAGTAGATTCGTTTCTTTTACTTCCATAATTTGGATTGTTTTCTCCACTATATTTTCCAATATATGATTCTCTCCATTTGTTTATTTCTTCTTCTGTTTTTTTTCTACCTCTGGTTGTATTATTTTCGAGCAACCATTCAGAATGTTTCTTTGATATTTCATCTTTCCTCGGATTGTTACTAATAGTATCACCACCTTCGCCACCAAGAGCTATGTTGTATCCAACATTTATTGCATTTAATTCTTTTATCCAGAAAGTTTCTCTCTCATTCATTTCTTCAATTGATTTGCAAACTTCTAAAACTTCTTTTATGAAATTTTCCTTACCATATTTCTTTATAGCCTCTTTTAGGATTTTACCAGAACCCAAGTAGAGAGGATTATTGTATTTATCTTTCCCTACATAAAATTTATTATTAATCAAGTTGGTTGTTTTGTAAATTATCACAATGTATATATTAAATGATATTACCTCCTTGTCTAACTTTTTTAATTTTTTGATTATAAGTAATATGAATAAAGCTGACTCATATTATAAAGAAAATCTGTATAAAATTTTGAATCAAGGATATAAAGATGAGAATCCTAGACCTAAATATAAAGACGGAACACCAGCTCACACTTTATTCATAACACAAGTTTTTGAAGAATATGATATTTCCAAAGGTGAGTTTCCCATAACTACTTTGAGGAATACCGCCATCAAAACAGGTATTAAGGAAATTTTATGGATATATCAAAGACAGAGTAGTTCTCTCATCGATGCCCAAAATATGGGTATCAATTGGTGGAATGAATGGAATATTGGTAATGATACTATCGGTCAAAGATATGGTTCAACTATCAAAAAATATAATTTAGTCAACGAAACACTTCATAATTTAAAAGTCGATCCTTTTGGTAGGAGGCACATAATAAATATGTATCAATATTCTGATTTACGAGAGACTGATGGCTTATATCCATGTGCATATGAGTGCTTATTTTCAGTTCGAAAATTAGATGGTGATTTTTATTTAGACCTTACCTTAAATCAAAGAAGTAATGATTATATCATGGCTGGATATATTAATAAAGTTCAATATGTCGCATTACAAATGATGTTTGCTTCACATTTGAGATATAAAGTTGGTAAGTTTTGTCACTTTGTTCAAAACTTACACATTTATGATAGGCATATTTCGGCCGCTTATGAAATATATTATCGAGAACCGCTCAAAAATAATCCTTCTTTTTATTTAGAAACAAATTCTGATTTCTATGATATAAATTTAGAAGATTTTAAGATATTTGATATTGATGGAATTCAAAAGATAAACTCAGAATTAGAAATCGCTATATGATTAATAGAATTATAGATTATTTTTTCCCAAGAATGAATTTAGAAGAGAGAAACTCTAAGTGGTGCTTTTCTATTGGAAAAAATGCGTCCTATGGAAAAAATTTAACACATGAATATTTTGACAGCATCGGATTTCCAAAAAGGAGATTCTTTCTCTCAAATAAATAAAAATAAAAAATTATTATGGCTTATTTAAGAAACAATGGCTTAGTATCCGAGTGGGAATATAAAGGAAAAACTCTAGAAGAAGCAACCAAATATGCGAAGGATGGTGGTTTTGAGGTTAGAGTCGTTGAAGTTGATGGTCAGGCTAAGATGCTTGATATGTCTGTTAGTTCCGCTCGAGTTAACTTTAGAGTCAAGAATGGTATTGTGACCGCGGTTTATACTGGATAAAAATTATTTTATTATATGCAAAATGAATTAACAATAAGTTCAATTTATGATTCATTAATCGAACAGATTAAAAGTATTGATACTCAAGATTTATCAGATGATGTTAAGGATGAGATTATCACAAAAGAAATTGAAAAACAGAAAGTTTATTATTGGATTCGTCTTTATCTAAAAGATGAAATCAGTGATTTAAAAATTGGTGATGATTTTGATATCACTTATATTCGTAGTGGTGAAACATTATCTGGTAAGTTCATAGCTTTTGGTAAGAAAAATCTTAACCGAGATTTGGATAATGTAATTGTCAATTATGATCCAGAAGATAATCCTAAATGTCTTTGTATTATGGTTGACGAAGAAGAGATGAAATCTGAAAAAATTCCATTTATTAGAACACTCTTTAAAACATCAACTTATTTTGAATATCAAGTTTATCGAAGAGAAGAGTTGACATTCACTAATACCAGAACATTACAAACTTGTGAATATGTAGATTGTGATTTCTAAAAGAAAAAGTCCGAATTAAATCGGACTTTTTTATTTAGTTACAATCTGGGCAATCTACTCGACCTTCTCCATCACAATTATCACAATCAACTCTGCCATCTCCATCACATCTGTGACACTCAATTTCACCTTTACCGTCACATTCTGAACATTCTTCTTTCCCTTTTCCATTACAATCAGAACATTCTTCTTTCCCCCTTCCGCCACAATCTGGGCAATCTACTTGTTCTCCTTCTTCATCACCATCTATTTTTCCGGTACCATCGCAATTTGAACAATCTACTTCACAATCGCCATCACAATTTGAGCAATCAAATTCTCCATTGCCATCACAATCATTACATTCGAGTTGTCCATCTCCATCACATCTCCCACAATCAACTCTTTCGTCACCATCACATTCTGGACAATCAACTCTACCATCTCCATTACATCTATCACATTCCCCTCTACCGCCTTCAGTTGATTCAAGAGTTAAATCTGATTTATAGTCATTATTAGAAATTGTTTGTGCGTATTCATTTAGATATTTGAGAGTATCCATATAAGGATAATCATCAAACCAATAATGTTCTAATTTTACGGTCAAGTCTCCTTCTCTTAACTTTTCTGGATTCCATTCAATTTTTGTATGGCTACTAGATTCTTGTTTTTGTTTATAACACCATCCATTTTTAATTGCGTAATCTTTAAATAATTTGACATCAGATTCATAGGTATAATAGATTCTATCCATGAAAATATCACCATTATCTAATGTCCAAACAAGAGCTCTACCGATAATTAATTCTGGATTATCTGGACTTTTAAGAATTAATAACTTACAAACTTTTTGATTTACTACATAAATGTCTAAGTATTTCTGACATTTTGGATATCTCATGCAACTATTGTGTAAAGTGTATTCTTTAGACCAGTCATATCTATCTCTGTGATAGAAATGTCTAATCAGTTCACCACCTACCAATTCAAAAAGTGATTCTCTATTTATTTGAATAGACACTTGAAATTTGAATTCGTTAACAAACTCTTCTAATTCTTTATCTGAATATTTTTTACCAGCTACTTCTAACATTTTTCGAGCTATTCTACCTATAAAACTTTTCTGAGGTTTTCCACCTGGAATGGGTCTTAAGCCATTCATACTTATAAAACAATGTCGTCCATCGTCAGATATAAAGTGTGCGATTCTTTTGTTAGTTTTATTAAACTGGTCATTTGGTTCAAAAATATGCTCAACTTTTCCAGTTGTGAATTGTGGTAGAGAAGGATAAGAATCACCTTCTAAGCCTCTTGCTCTAAATAACTCTTCATATGCTGAGTAAGTGTATCCAGGATCTAATATTTGATATTTGTCTGTTTTAGCATTAGTTGCAAAAAATGTAATCTCATCGTCTTTATCTCCTAAATTCAAGAAATTTGTGACAACTTTTAAGTCTTGATATTCTAAATTAAGTAAGTCTTTAGCGACTGGAGATTTCATTTTATCCAGAAGGTTTTTAAAATCTTGAAAATAAGCCACTTCGGCTTCTAACATTAATTGTATTAAATGTTTCTCTAATAAAAAATTATTGTAACCTGAAATTCTCATATCGGTATATATTATTTTTTATATATAGAATAAACAATTTAATTAAAATGCCAGGTTTAATAGGACAACATTTACCAACTGGATTCGTTCCAAATCCACCATTAGGATCTTCAACATTATTATTTGATTATGTTGGTGATTTAGTTATGAAAAGAAATGATGGAACGGTCGAACCAGTTGGAAAAATGGTTTATATTGATTATCAACAGATTTCTTTCGGGGGAACTTCTTCTGGTCTAACATCATCTTCAATTTTTACGATAGATACAAATTGCGGTAATTTAATTTTCGGACAGACTAACTCTATTATAGGGACTTCATCATTTAATTCTATAATTGGTGGTCAAAGTAGTACGATTTCTGATTGTTCAAATAATTCTTCTATAATCGGTGGAGGATTTAACACAATTGATATTAATTCTGAGGCTTCTTCAGTGATTGGTGGTTTTCAAAATAATATCTCTTCTGGAATTATTTCAAATATTTTAGGTGGTGGTTATAATCAAATTAGTAATTCATCTGGTTCTACAATAATTGGTGCGGCCTATGCTAACATTTATAATTCATACTCATCGATAATATTAAATGGATTTGGAAATCCAATTGAGCCAATCGTTGGTACTGTTGGTGGTAATAGAATTGTTGGAGGACGTTTTAATATAGTAGGTGGTGGTTTTTTGGCCAATCCTTATGGTGGAACACCTTTAGTCAATTTACCAAACGGAATTTGTAATTCTGGATCATCTGTTAATATTGGTGGTGGTGGAAACCTTATTCAAAATTCATATTTCTCAAGTGTGTTGAGTTCTTACATTAGTCAAATTTATGATTCTACTGGTTCTTCAATTTTAGGAGGTTATTCAAACGTAATTAATTGTTATTCTTATCACTCTGCGATTTTAGGAGGGACATATAACAATGTAGATTTTTATTCGAGATGTAGTTCAATTTTATCTGGATACCAGAACTCATTATTGGACTATTCGTATGCTTCTGTTATATCAGGAGGTGGTTTTAATCTTATACAATCTTCTTACAATTCTGTTATATTAGGTGGCAATACTAATACTATTAATAATAATGATTTCGCGTTTAATAATTCAAATTCATCAGTAATAGGTGGTCAGGGAAATATCATATCCACTGCCTCGGCACATTCAAGTATAGTTGGGGGCATTGGAAATTGCATTTATAACTCTTCACCGGCTTCTTCAATTTTGTCCGGTATATCAAATTATATCATAGGTTCGACATCATCTAATATTATTGGTGGATTTGACAATAGTATAAGTTATAGTTTTAGAAGTTTTGTCGCCTCTGGTATTAATAATCAATTGTTTACTTCTCTTTATTCTGGAATTGCAAGTGGTTTCCAAAACACAATAACTCAAAGTAATTCGTCTATGATCTTAGGTGGACATGGTAATACACTGAACTCGTCTTATGATTCTTCAATCATCGGAGGTTATAATAATACACTTTCTTGTTATTCTAATAATTCTTTAATAATTGGCGGTCATAATAACTCATTTTCTTGTTATTCTGGTAATTCTTCAATAATTGGAGGTCTTAATAATGCAATTTTTTATTGTTCTTATAATTCTTCAATAATTGGAGGAGTTAATAATGCACTTTTTTACTATTCTTGTTTTTCCTCAATAATTGGAGGTATTAATAATGTTATTGGAACTCATTCTTGTAATTCCTCAATAATTGGCGGTTATAATAATGCACTTTCTAGTAGTTCTTGTAATTCTATTATACTTGGTGGAAATAATCTCACACTTAGTAATCAGTGTGATACCGCTCTTACTCAACATCTTTGGATTGCTGGTTCAGTATCACCGAATAATGGTTCTAACTTTGGACATACCCAAGATGTCTTTGTTTCAGGATTCGGAACATTCAGTTTCATTAACGGTATATTCACCGGCATCACGATTTAATTTTTCAACCATGTTTTAATTTTAACATATAAGATGAAAATGAATTTCATTTAAAAATGTTGATCGATACCCAATTCTTACCAAATACCAAAAAATTAGTCGTTAGTTATGTAGATAAAAGTGGTGAAATAAAGCTAAAATATTTCGCTATGGAAAATCCACTTAAATATGTGGCTTGTGAGGACGCCGATCCTGATAAACATCCTACTTTTAAATCCTGGGATGGAAAACACGTAAAACAAGTTGAGGTAAATCATCCCGATAGATACTCAATTTATGAGTTTTTAGACCAGTTGCCAGAAAAAGAAAAACAAGAAATCTTTGAGTTTAATCTTCCGAAGATGTATTTTGTCGATATCGAGACAGAAATAATCGATGGTTTTCCCGATGCTGAAACCGCTCCAACTCGTGTTCTTTCTATATCAGTAGTTTATGATGATAAAATTATCTTGATGGGTCTAAAAGACATGCCACAAGATATGCAGGATAGAATAATTGATAATACTAATAAATATTTCAAGAAGTTTAATGCTGATTATAAGTTTAAATATCTTAAATATGAAGACGAATTTGATATGGTTTGGTCTTTCTTTAATAAAATGGTCCCTAAAATGCCACTTATCACTGGTTGGAACTTCCTTCAATATGACTGGTTGTATTTAGTAAATCGTGCTCGTAAATTAAGTAAATGGGTAAATGGTCAAGAAGTTAAAATTGATCCTAATGTTTCATCATTTACTAAAAGAATGAATAAGGTTTGGTCAACCAACTTTGAAGTTCCAGCTCATCGTATGATTTTTGACTATATGCAGTTGTATGAAATATGTGATACTTCAATTAAAGTAAAAGAATCATCATCACTCGATTACGTTTCAAATAAACTAGTTGGTGTTGAAAAGATTAAGTACAACGGATCTTTACAGAAACTATATGAAGATGATTTTGAAACTTTCATGTATTACAACGCAGTTGACTCCGTTCTAGTTCAAAAGATACACGATGCCAGAAATTATATCTCTATCATCTTTGCGATTTCGTCTTTGGCTCAAATCAAAGTTGTTGATATTGTTTCACAGATTAATAATGCTCTTGGTTCATTAGCTATTACTGAAGGAGTTTTAAGAAATCGATTCCGTGATATGGAAAATATCATCTTATTTAGAGATGAAACGGCTAGTCGTGATGCTGGTGAAGGTATTGCTGGTGGTTGGGTGAAAGATCCAATCGTTGGAATGAATAAGTGGTGCGTAATTTACGATTTTGCCTCACTATACCCGACAACACAATTACAATTCTTTATTGCTCCTGAAACCTTTGTCGGTGTAAAACCAGAAGAAGAAGATGAATATTGTTTTAATGGAACACAAAGAATTAAGATTGATAAATCTAAACACGTAGTTTGTGTTAATGGTGTGGTTTTTGAAAAGAGATATTCACCTACTTTGAAAATGTTGGATGATGTTTATGCTGATAGAAAGAAGAATAAGAACATTATGATGCAAAAGAAAGAAGAATATAAGGCAGTCATGGATGAAATTAAAAAATTAGAAGCTGAATTGTAATGAAGATACTTGTATTTGGTGAATTGTGTCAAGATAAGTTTGTTTATGGTTCATCTAAAAGATTGAGTCCAGAAGCTCCTGTTCCAGTATTCATTCCGGAAAGAGAAGAAGTCAATCCTGGTATGGCTGGAAATGTTGTTCAGAATCTTAAATCAATTTGTGATTGTGATGTCAAATTATACTCACAAGAAATCCAAATTACTAAAACCAGATTTGTAGATGATAAATCTAATCATATGTTTTTAAGAGTTGATGAAGGCGAATCAAATATTGATTCATTTGAATTAACTGAACAAATTATTAATGAAATATCAGAATCAGATATTGTTATTGTTAGTGATTATGATAAAGGTTTTCTTTCATCAAATGATATAACCATTATTGGTAAATCATCAAAGTTATCTATTATTGATGCTAAGAAAAAATTAAACCGAGAAATAATTAATTCATTTACTTTTGTTAAATTAAACGAGAATGAGTGGAAAAACAATGAGGATTTAGTAGAAGGATTTGAAGATAAATTATTAATTACACTTGGTATTCGTGGTTGTCAATGGAATGGTGAGATTTTTTCATCAGTTAATCCAAAAGTTACTATGGATGTGAGTGGTGCTGGTGATACTTTTACTGCTTCATTTATTTCAAAGTATTATCTAACTAAAAACATAAAAGAATCAATTCAATTTGCCAATCAAATGGCATCTATTGTTGTGTCAAAAAGAGGAGTCAAAACACCATGAGAAAAGCTATCATCACCGGAACCAAAGGTTTCATTGGAGGTAATTTAATGAAAAGATTACAAAATGATTATCAAATAATCGAAATTAATGAAGATATATTTGATGATGCTTCTTGGCGAGAAGAATTAGAATCAATTATCCGAAAGTCAGAAGCTCATGTCTTCTTTCACGTTGGTGCTTGTTCTGATACTTTAGAACAAAACGTCAATTATATGATGTCTCGTAATTTTGAATCAACTAAAATTATATCTGATGTTTGTTTTGATATGGGTCTCCCTCTAATTTATTCTTCATCAGCTGCTGTTTATGGAATTGATGGTAAATCACCGGCTAATTTATATGGTTGGTCTAAATGGCAAGGTGAGTGTTATGTTGTTGGAAATGGTGGCATTGCACTAAGATACTTTAATGTGTATGGACCTGGTGAAGAAAAGAAAGGTAGAATGGCATCAGTTGCCCATCAAATGTGGCAAAAGAAAAAATTGGATGAAAAGATAAGTTTATTTCCTCTTAAGCCAAGTCGAGATTTTGTTTATGTCCAAGATGTTGTATCGGCTAATATTTATGCTTGGGAAAATTATTATGATCTTTTAGGTAAATGGTATGAAGTTGGTAGTGGTCAAAGTAGAACTTTTGAAGATGTTTTAAATATACTCAATATTGGTTTTGATTATGTTTCAGAAGATATGATACCTAAAGGTTATCAGTTTTTCACTAAATCTGAACCAAAGAATTGGATGGAAGGTTGGCTTCCAGATTACCTTTTAGAAAGAGGATTAAAAGAATATAAAAAATACTTAATATGAAAAAAGAAGATTTTGAGTTTTTCGAAAACTTAGTTGGTAAGGATCAAATTGATGCTGGATTTGGTCGTCAATATAATTTATTTGCAATGGAACAAGGCATCTTAATTGCTGAGGCTCTCCAAACTAAAGAAGCTATTATTGAGTTTAAAGATAAAGGTTGGGATGAACAGAAAAAGTTAGTTCCTGGTTTAGATGATGGTCATTCTGGTAACACTTTTGGCATGGCTTTAAGATTTGCTATAGCTTATTTGCCACAATTATTAGTAAATCGTAGAGATGAAAGAATCGATTCAGTGATTAATTAACATCATAAACTATTCCAGAGTTAATTTCAAAATAAAGATTTTTTATTTCATCAGTTTCTTTGTAATTCCAAAGACCCCAACTACTGGTGAAGACTTTTGCTAAATCATCATCAACTTCTATTTCAATATTTAAGATGAAATCATTTATTTGTTTCACAACTTCACCTTTGATTTTATTTTTGAAGGTAATTTCGAATTCTAGATATCTATCGCCATATTTATCATATTCTTCACCCATATGAGATGATTCGACTTCTACTTCAAACTTATCAAAGATTATCTTTTTTAATCTATTTTTATCATAAGTAATATTGTTATCATTAATATAACACCAATCTGTAACTTCACCTTTGATTTGAGTGTGTATTTCAATTGTGTAACCCCAAGTGTGTTTTGTAAGTTTGAACTCTTCTAACATATCATCACTCACTAACATTTGCATCGAAGCTCTCAATTCTTTTAAGATTTTGTTATCAACCTCATTCATATCAATCCAGTGATCTAATTTAGTTAAACTTGTTTCATCACTAATTTGTGAGGTCATATTTCCTTTGAATCTAATCACGACTTCGAAAAGATTATCATTCACTTTATTAAAATGAGCTCCGCAGATGTCTTCAAGGTCCTCACTGAACGAAGCAAAGTAGTCCTTGATTACTCTTAA
>Ga0214923_10003692_pt1 | contig 19043 bp, 16 predicted proteins | sample LL1510_MetaG_FD_177993 | JGI IMG/M metagenome (GOLD analysis project Ga0214923, IMG submission 177993) | Freshwater microbial communities from Lake Lanier, Atlanta, Georgia, United States - LL-1510 | ecosystem: Environmental > Aquatic > Freshwater > Lake | place: USA: Georgia | collected...
AATAAATAAATAAAGAATAGATTAGAATATATTAGAATAAATAGCATGGCAATGATTGTTAAATCAATTGATATATCAAAATTATATATTTCAGATTTAAATGTTAGAAAAACGTCAGCGAGTATTAAAGATGAATCCAATATTGAAGATTTAGCAAATGATATTAAATCAAATGGTTTAATTAATCCAATAACAGTAACTTATAATGATAATAAAGATACTTATGAAATTATAGCAGGAAGTCGCCGTTATAAAGCTATGGTATTATTAAAATCTTTAACTATTCCTTGCAATATTATTAATGTTGGCTTACATAAAGCAGAAGAGATAAGTTTAGTTGAAAATATTAATCGTAATCAGATGACCACATATGATAAAGTAAAAGCCTTTGCCAAATTATCTGATGTATGTGAAGATAATATTGATAGTATATGTAAAAAAGTAAATATTTCTAAAGCAACTATTCAAAAATATTTGAAAATTAAGGATCTACCTGAAGAATTATTGAAATTATTAGATACAAAAAATAATGAACATAAAAAAATATCAGTGGATTTAGCACTACAATTAGTAAATTATAAAAAACAAAATCATAAATTAGATGTTATTGAATTATTTAATTTAATTGAAGATACCACAAATAGCGAAAAAATAGAAACATTAGAAAAATATATAAAGTACTATAATGAAAAATCCGAGGCAGCTCAAATCAACTCCGAGGCGGCTCAAATCAACTCCGAGGCGGCTCAAATCAACTCCAAGGCGGCTCAAATCAACTCCGCTGCGGCTCAAACCAACTCCGAATATGAAAATGAAAGTGAAAATGAATATGTATGTGAAGAAGAATATAAAGAAGAGAAAGAGAAAGAGAAAACAGATATTAATAATATTAAAGAGCAAGTTAAAGCACAAAATACTAATTCAAAGAATTGGAGCAATCAAAATAAAAAATATAAATTTCTTGATCCATATGTAATTGATAAAAAAAATAATGAAATTATAATAATACCAGCTTCAATGTATGAAGAAATAGTAGAATTGATTAAATCAAAAACGGGCGGGAATCCTTGTACTTTAAAACTGTAACCATAACTATAATTTTTAATATTATAATTAAAAATTATAATTAAAAATTGTAATTAAAAATTATAATTTTTAATTATCTAATTATATTATATTATGGATTTATTTGAAATAATTTTAACAGTAGTGATAGGTTATTTTATTATATACTTTTTATGGTGGTTTTATATGCGACAATTTGTGTTATTAAGCGATTGTAGGTCTGGAACATTACCTTTAACAATTACTCCTGACAAATTAAAAGGAAACTTACATACAAATAGTTATGCTTATTCAATATGGTTTTTTGTAACGGATTGGTCTCATAGGTTAACAGAGCAAAAAATAGTATTAATGAGACGAAGTGCAAATGGTACAGTAAATCCAAAGATATATTTTGATCCATATGAAAATAATATTAATGTTGCTATAAATACTTATAATTTACAAGCAGCCCCCTCAAACACAACTTCTGTAGGAGCAACTGGAGCAGGAGCAACCGGAGCAGGAGCAACTGGAGCAGGAGCAACTGGTCCAGTTATAGAAGGTCTTACTACGATGGACAGCACGTTTCAAAGTGATTACGGAACCACACCATCATATACAGCAGCAGCAATAGAAGATGCTATGAAAGTGAGAGCAGATTCCGTTTATGCTTATTTAGATAACTTAGATGAATATAATAATCGTAATTTTGATAGCTCAAATACATATCAAGGAATAACTGGAGCAACCGGAGCAACCGGAGCAACTGGACGAAATAGTTCATCCAACTCTGCTTATGCTTGTAAAATAAATAATTTTCCATTACAACGTTGGGTTAGTTTAGTTGTATCTTTGAATAATAGAACTTTAGATTTATATTTAAATGGAAAATTAGTAAGAACATGTATATTACCAGCAACTGCTATTATAGACTCAACTGCTTCAGTTGTTCTTACACCAGATGGTGGATTTAAAGGCTGGACTTCAAACACTCAATATTTTTCAAAAGCACTTAATCCACACGAAGTTTTTAATATTTATTCAACTGGTCCAAAATGTGGCGGTAGATTAAGTTTATTTGATAGATATAAATTAAAATTAACTTATTTAGTAAATAATGAAGAGTCTGGTTCTATAACTATTTAATAATATTTTAATATATACATATTTTAATATGAGTTTTCAAGACTTTAATAATAAAAATATATTCAGTAATTTAGCATTTTTAGAAACTAACACTATTGTAGCAAAACTTGCTTTTATAATTTTAATAATATTTATTTTTATTATTTTATTAAAAATAGGAACTGAGATACTTGGTTATTTTTTTACACCAGATGATGATCCTATATTAATTAAGGGAATACAAGACGGCAAGACTTTTACAAGAATACCTGTAGACCCTAGAGAGAGTAAATCAATTCCTATATTGAGATCTAAAAATAAAAATGAAGGTTTAGTGTTTACTTGGTCAACATGGATATTCTTAAAAGAACCAGATATACTAAAAATAGGAACCTCACCAGGACAATCATTATCAACACAAAAACAATTTAGACATATTTTTAATAAAGGAAATGATAGTTGTGCAGTAAATGGCATAGTTCAACCTAATAATGCTCCTGGATTATATGTATCAACTGATTATAGAGAGTTATTAATAGTAATGAGCACTTTTGAAAGTCCTAGCGAAATAGTTACTATTAGCAATATTCCAATTCAACATTGGATTAATATTATTATTAGAGTAAACCAATATAAATTAGATGTTTTTATTAATGGAACATTAACTAAAAGTTCAGTATTAAAAGGATTACCAAATCAAAATTATGAACCAGTTTACGTAGCTTTAAATGGCGGTTTTGATGGTTTTATTTCAAAATTACAATATTTTGCTTATTCTATTGGAGCTAATCAAATACAAGAAATAGTAAATGCAGGTCCAATGTTAGGCGGAATTGGCGGAAATCTTGGTAATACAAATGCTGATTATTTATCCTTTAGATGGTTTTATCCATCTCAATCCGCCGAATCTTAAATTATTTATAGCTATTTATAGCTATTTATTAATTTTATCCAATACTCCAATTTTATTCTCTCCATATTAAACTCATTATTTTCAAACTTGGTTTTAAATTGAATTATTGTATTTTGTAATAATTCAATAGTAATATTTTGCCAATCGTCAACTATTAAGACAGGTAAACCATCATATAAACTATCAATTGGCGAGGTTTTAACAATTGGAATACAGCCCAAACATAAGGCTTCCCAATTTCGGTGACAATCTAGTCCGCCTCCGTGTGGACAAATAACAAACGCAAAATTAATTTGTTTATTCCAGGTAGTGAGACGAGTAACCTTTTTTTCCTCATAATATATTAATCTTTTATTCAGTTTTTTAAACGCATCTTTACGATCATAACCTAATTTAGTATTCATTGAAAAATGAAAATTAGCATAACAATGAATATTACGATTCCAAAAAGGAACTGATTTTTCTATAAAATAAATTAATTGTTTCTCTTGCTGTTGGCAGCTGGATAAAGGTCCCCAGATTGGATTTACTGTTAGTGTATGATAATCTAATCCAATCGGCAGCTTTGTTATTTTACTATGTTGAATAGTCATATTTTGACAAAACCAATGTATTAATCGAGTATCATTTAATAATTTATTAAAATCAGTGTGACTTAGTATTTCTTGTGGAATTGTTTCATCGCAATCGCCACTTACTAAAATAAAAGAAAAATTAATTAATGGCAGCATTTTATTAATAAAAGTTACTATACTGCTTGAACATATATATATTGAGGGATTCTTGATATTTTTCATATTGTTTATGGTTTCAATAATAGGATAATTAACTAGATGTCTAACACTCGATAAAGGATAATATGAGTAATAATCACACGATTTTAAGATTCCTCTGCTTGATACATAAATATTATTATTTTCTGTCATATTAATATTAATATTTATATTTATATTAGTATTAATATTTATATTTATATTAGTATTAATTTTAGATATGTGTTTAAAATAATAAAATAATAAAATAATAAAATAATAAAATAATAAAATAATATAGTAATGTCTGGTTATAATCTTATATCATCAAATCAATATGTTTTACAAGGTGAAACATTTACTTTGACAGCAACATTTGAAAATAATGTTTATGCGAGAATTAAAGATAATTATGATAATACTATAATTCTAACTATTAACCCAAACGGTGTAACCACCTCTGCTTCAGTGCAAATATCTATTACATCTTCCCGCCCTAATGGATCATACAGTTTTACACTAGAAACCTCGCCAGAAGATAATGGTATTTTTGTGTTAAGATCAACTACAATTATTACGATTTGGAATAACACTCTTATAACATCAAGAACACAGCTTGCAGACACTGAATCATTTACGTTGAGCGCTACGTTCAATCCTTTATTTGATGCGCGAATTATAGGAACAAATACAGGTAATTTTTATAGCATTATAAATCTAACTGATAATTCAGAAGAATATATAACGATTAATTCGCTAGGTAACATAAGTATTTTGGTTCCAGTTACTAGTAACAATTATCCTAATGGATCATATACTTTTACACTAGAAACAAAGCCAACTAACTCGGATGATTGGGTATCAACACAACAATATGTAACTGTTTCTGGTTGGATTAGCTCACTTACAACTTCTTCTTCAAATATTGAAGAAGGCAACTCGTTTACTTTGACAGTAACCTTTAATCCTTTACTTGATGCTCGAATTATTGATGATGATAATACTATTACAAATCTAACTATTAATCCAGCCGGAAATGTAACAGTTATTTCATCCGCTGGCAAAACTGTAACTGTATTTTTTCAAACTAGTAGCGCGAGTCTTCGCGTTTCTACTTATATACTACAAACAAAACCAACGGATTCAAATATTTGGCTAAATACACAACAATCTGTAACTATTATTGTGTGGACTAACACATTTAACATATCAAGTTCTAATGTAGAACAAGGTTATGCATTCACTTTGAGTGCATCATTCAATCCGTCATACAATACACGAATTATAGATAATTTAAATAACATTATAACTCTAGAGATTGATCCATTAGAACCACTCAATGGAACTGCTTATATTGAAACTAGTAGCAGCAACTATCCTAGTGGTTCATACACTTTCACTCTAGAATATAACCAACCTAACTCAAGTAATTGGGTGACAAGCGGACAGTCAGTAACAGTTTTTGTTTTTAGCGTAGCTATTAGTATATTAAATAAATACAATCAACCAACTCAATATATTCAGATAAATGAAGAATTTTTTATTAATTTTACATTTTCACCAAGTGCTCCACAAAATGTGACTGCAAGAATTAGTACTGATTTTTCTGTAATTGCAAATATAAGCACACTAACTACATCTAATACTGAAATAATTTATACAGGATATAGCGAAGACATTACAAGTGTAGGAGAATATATTTTAACTCTGGAAACAAGTTCAGATAATATTAACTGGCTAAATATAGGAGAATCCATCAGTCTTTTTGTTTTTAGTATAAGTTTTACAATATCAGATGATTCAGATGACTATACTATTAGATTGAACCAACCTATAAATCTTAGTTTGACATTAGACCCTGATTATTTTATTCCTAATTTACATTTCAGAGTAATTAATCAACTTAATAATCAATTAACATATTGGGAGTCATTTAATTTAACTGATATTATAACAGAAATAACAGTGCCAACTGGAATTGGTCAATCTATTAACACTGTTGGACCATATACTTTTAGTCTTCAAATGAGACCAGCCACAATAGGCGCTTCAACTAATGATTGGAAAGATACAGGACAACAAGAAAGTATCTATGTTTGGAATAACTCACTTGTAGCATCTAGTACAACTATTGAGTTTGGTCAATCATTTACTTTAACTGCAACATTTCGACCATTTTATTACACAAGGGTAAAAATAACTAATAACTATAACAACATTATTCGTTATAGTATATATTCATATTCGCCTAGTTTAATTAATATTGCAAAGACAATTACAATATTACAAACAAGGATAGGAGAAGATATTAGCGGTATTGGAACTTATACTTTAATGATGCAGTCGAGTACTGATAATAATAGCTGGATTGATGAACAAATATCATTAACGGTGCTTGTATCTAGTACAATAATTATTACTATTTTTAACGATACTTCTTTTTATAATACATTTATTAGCGGTTATTTTATTGGAGACAATTTATTGTATTCTCAAACACCCATACAATTTTCAACAGGTAGTCTAGAATTAATACTGGAAGTTCCAGTGTCTCATCCTGATGAAAAGATAAACTATAAAATTACATTATTAAATACTTTAAAATTTAATATATTTCAGATTTATGATGTTATTGATTATCTCGATTCTGTAGATAATACAACTATTAGTTCTAAACAAGGAGAAATAACACCAGAGTATGATGATTCAACTGGATATTTTATAGATATTAAAATTAATTTAGATATCATACCAATTAGTCAAATAATAACATCAACAGATCAAGCACTAACAGAAACAGTTAATAAAAGCGTATTTTCTTTAGTTGAGGAAGGATTAAGTTTGTGCCAAATAGAATTTCTTAAAAATACTAAATTAACCGAAATTTTAAATAATATTGAAACATTAAGATCTTATAGCAGATTTACTGGTTCTAGTACAATAAATAATAATGGTAGTTTAAATACCGCAGGCGCAAGGTATACTGAAAACTTTCCTAGTGCTAAATTTGCAAATAGCGTTAGTATTAACGAATTATTACTTAATAAAAAAAATTATATGTTTTCAAATAGTTTAAATAAAAATGTTATTAGTGGACCAATATTATATACAAAAGCTTCTTCTTCTGGATTAACTAAAGCTAAACAATTTGCAAATGCAGCACGAGGACGCGCTCCGTCTGGCGGAATTGGGCGACGGCTTGGTGTTCAGTATTATGATGGCAGAAATTTAGTGTCAATATCTAATATATATAATCGAAGCAATCAAACTAGTCAAAATATTAATATATGTAATTTATAAAACAAAAAAACAACAAAAAAATAAAATAAAATATATATATTAATAGCATGAAAACTAAATTAACCTTTCAATTGATAAAATATATAGCAATTCTATTTTTTATTTATGTTGTATTAATATTTTTTAAGATATTGCCTAGTAATGAAACTAATACTGATATAAATAATCAAAGTAATATAAATAAATTAAAAAAATTAGAAGCAGTATGTCCTTTAACAGTATTTAATCCTAATAAACTATCAGTAAATGATTTCAATAGTATAGAAAATATAGCAAATCCAGATATTTCAAATAGTAAAATACAATTAAATAATCAAACAAATAAAATCCATTATTGCTCTGTGAAAGAAGATACTAATATTAAATCCAATAAACAATGTACATTAGGAAATGTATATTTAGATATAGAAAAATGTAATTCATTAATGTAGGTTTATTTAGGTTTATTTAGGTTTATTTAAATGATATAAATAATCTGTATTTGGAGAGTTTTCATTGCGTTTAACTTGTTTATATATTACGTCTATTTTATCTGTTAAATTTTTAATTATATTTGTATTTACATTATTATTTATTAAAGGTGTATCTAATAAAACATTTTCAGTAATAAAACTTATAGCAGTATATAGTAAATATTTACGCATTTTGTTAAGAGTTGGTTTATATTTAATACAAAATAAAGAAAATAATGAATTGATTATTTTATTATAATTTTTATTTTGTGTAACCTGAATTATACCATCCCAAATAACCCATACTATATTCATTTGATATTTTTCTTCTACAATTGCAAACTCTCTACGTTCGCAGTCACAATTATGTTTTTTTTGTTTAGATATAAAATCAAATTTTAGTATCCATTCTACCCAGTAACAGGCACTAATACTATCTTTAACATCATATGAGATACTATACATAAACTCATTGATTGCTATAAATATTTCTTTTGGATCTTGCTTTTTAAATATATTATTAGCATATTCGATATTAGGGGCTTTTAATTTATTAGTTATATTTGTAATATCAAACTCTTCATTAGATTTAATAGTATAATCTTCAAATGCGTGATTTTTTTTAGAAAAACAAAGAATAGAAATTATTTCAGCAAAAAGTTTTCTATTTTCTTGATTATTTCTTAATTCTAAATCATTTATTATAGAACTATCGTTTGCTATATATTTAAACTTATTAAATCTATAACTTAAATATACGTGTAATTTAGGATTTGATATGTGAATATATCGACTAGAATAATATATTATTATATTCCATAATTCATTAAAATGTCCTGCACATATTAATTCTATAGACCAATAAAAAGCAGGTTCAATATTACAATTTTGAATTGCCTTTATTAATTCTGCTTTAACTTTTGATTTGGCATAACCAGAAAATGTTATATTTTTAAAATTATTGCTAGTTCTTATATCATTAATTTCATTATCATTCATATAATCTTAATATCTAAAAAATAATAAATAATAAAAATAATAATATATATTAGATAAATAAGATGTTTGAATTAGAAAAAATAAAATATGTAGAAATTATTTTATTTGTTTTAATATGTTCGCTATTATTTTTATTTATTTTAAAGAAAAATAAAGAAGGTTTTATTAATGAAAAACAAGAGATTGCAATATACACAGGGAATGATATTTTTGATGATTTTTATTCAAAAATCTATGATAAACTATTATTCGATGATACTAAATTAAATTTCGAAATAGATCATATTTTTCAAAATCAAAATCAAAATCAAAATAAAATGAAAAATTATAACGTTTTAGATATTGGATGTGGAACAGGACATCATATTAATAAATTAACTAATTTAAATATAAAGTGTATCGGCATAGATAATTCCAAAGCAATGATTGCTAAATCACAAAATAAATTTCCAAAATCAAATTTTAAATTAGCCAATGCAATGAGTAGTCTCGAGTTTCCTGAGCATACATTTTCTCATATTTTATGCCTACATTTTACTATTTATTATTTTAAAGACAAACGTCATTTTTTAGAAAATTGTTTTCATTGGTTGAAACCAAATGGCGTATTAATTTTACATCTAGTAAATATAAAAAAATTTAATATTGTTCTTCCAAATGCTAAACCTTTTATGAAATCTCATAAAAAAACAAATCAAAATATAATTATGTTTGATAAACTCAACTATCGTTCTAAATTTATAAGTGATACTAATGTAAATTTTAATACATTAAGACTAGATGAACCAAATGTCATATTTAAGGAAATATTTAAGTTTACTGATACCAATAAAGTACGTATTAATGAACATAAACTTTTTATGTCTTCGCAAAATGCGATCATAAATAGTGCTTTAGAAGTTGGATTTATGTTAAAAACATACATAGAAATAAATATAGACACATATAATTATAATTATTTATATACACTTGAAAAACCGAATTAAATATTATGTAAATATATTAGACTGATTTATATTTTTATAATATGGTAAACTATTTTTTATACACCATTGAATACATTTTTGTATATTATTTTTTTTAATAAGTTCTAGTTTATCAGATTTATTGTTATCTAATAAATGAAGTGTATATAATATATTTTCTAATTGTTGCTGTCCTAATATAGCATTAATATCTTCTAATTTATTTATATATAAATATGGAATCTTTATATTTAAAATCCTTGTAATTGTCTTTGTATTACTAAAATTAAAAAATGTAACAAGTTTATTTATTAGTTCGCTTGTATCGGAGGCTTTAAACACTTTACATACTATATATTTTTCTGAATTGGCATTTCTACTTGTATTAGGTTTTATAATATAACATTTTTCATATAAAGAAGACAAAATATATAATATATCAATTGTTGCTTGAGTAAATATATCAAATATTTTTAAAATAAAGTGTCCTCCTTGTTTTTGAAGTGCGATAGCATATATTACTTGTGCAAATATTAAATTAATTGATAATATTTCTTGTTTATTAAAATTACTTGAATAATCAAATCCTCCGTCTGCTGTTATAAAATCCATACTATTTTTATAACTACGATAACAATAGTAAAAATTATTAATATTTAAAATATTACCTGTATTATCTGCACCTTTTATGATATGAACATTTTTATGAATAGTTAAAAAGTCTCTACTTTTTTTCCAACCTGGTATATTTTCATTTTTATCATCAATTAACGTAATACCATTATAAATATCTTTTTCATTATTTAAATTATTTAAATTATTTAAATTAGTATTTCTACAATGAATTAATGCTTCAATAAATCCACCAGGCCCTTCCGCTAAATGAAAACTTTTAATTGGTTCATTTGGAAATGTAATGGCTAATGTATTTATTATTTCAATTAATTTATAATATGAACGAGACAATGGCTTCAATTTACATACTGAAATCTTATATTGTGGAATAATACTATGGATATATTCATATGTATTAGTATATTTTTTATATATATCCCACTCATCATTATAATCATCAATTTGGCCTTTCATAGTATTTAAATAATTTGCTAAGGATTTACTAATAACTATATTATTTTCTTGTTCTTCTGCGTTTTCTGCCTTTATTATATTTATATCTTTTACTGTCAATATATTTAATACATTGGGTAATATAAAATAACTCATAATAAGTATGATAGTATAGTATATTTATAGTATTATATTTAGATTATATTTAGATTATATTTAGATTAATTCATACCAGTATTAATTATATTTAGATTATATTATAACATTTAAATAATATTTAAATAAATAATAATTATTACTATTATTATTATTATAATGAGTAATTATAATTTAGCATTTTATACATATTTTTATGGAAGCAATAATAATGCTGCATTTAAAATACCAACACTACCATCATTAAAATATAAATGTTATTTTTATACAAATAACAGTAGTATGATTAAACAATTAGAAAATACCAATTGGATTGGTATTTTTCATGATTGCCCAACAAATGATGATTTAATAGAAAGTTGTATGGTTGGAAAACATATAAAAATAATGCCACAAGAATATAATGAATTGAAAGAGTATGATTATTTATGCTATTTAGATAGTAAATTAGACAATATAAATGAACACTTTGTTGAGTATTTTATTAATAAATATTTTATATTACAAAATTATGCTTTATTATTACGACAACATTGGTTTATTAATAATTATGTAATTGATGAATATACAGAGAGCATGAAACAATATAGATATCGATTACAAGATACAAAAATTAAAAACTATATTTCAAATCAAGCAAAACGTGGGTTAAGTTTAGTTACACCTAACCACTGTGCCTGTTGTTTTTTAATAAGAAATATGAAACATGAAAAAATGATTGAATTAAATACTGAATGGTTCAATCACGTTCAAGAGTGTGGTATTCAAGACCAAATATCTTTCTTTTTTGTAAAACAATTATTTAATGATTATATTTATCCATTTACAGAACTCCCATTTTGTTAATTTTATTATACCAAACTAAATAGTTGTATATATATTCGTTGCGCCACCGCGTTGTGTATTTTCAATATTAAATATCTTACAAATTAAAATATTTGGATATATAGAGGTTCGCTTTAGCCACACATTTTCTATATGTTCTTGATCAATGTTAACATCAAAAATGTGATGACAGTTTTTTATATGACTTCCAACAAGTTCACAACGTTCTCTATTATTTTGAACTATACAATCATAATTATTTAAGTCATAATTCTTTATAAAAGTTTCAAACTCTGGAATATAAAATCGACCAGTAATTTTAATAATAAAAGTTGATGATTTTAATAATTTTGAATGATTAAAGGCATAATTAATTGCAAATATTTCATGTCTTCCTTTTCCAAACTGCAATTCTTGTAAATACTTAGCTTGTGGTAGTTGTTTTTCATCAAAACTAATTAACTCAAACCTAGATTTAAAAACTTCTTTTTCTATATTTAATTCGTTAAAATTATATCCACTATTTTCTACCAACACAATATTTAAATTAGTCTCATATAACCATTTTTTTATGGAGGTTAAATAAGTTTCTACTCTACTTGCTGGATCTATTTGATATAAATAACTGACATTATGAACATTAACTGTTGAAGTTAATATTATGGTAGTCATTAAATATAATATTATATATAATATTTAATATATAATATTTAATATATTATACTCTTATATTATATTATATTATTTATATAATATAATGGTATTAAATAACGAAGATTCAAAAAAAAAAAAAAAAAAAAAAATAAAAAAAAAAAAAAAATATAAATAAAAAAAAATTAAAATAAAAAAAAATTACAAAAGGCGGAGCAGGAACAAATGATCCATGGAAAGCGGTTGAAATACTTAGACAAGCCGGCATAGACATAAAAAATGAAATAGATTTTAAGGCTATTGTAAAAGATTTATTTAATTTACTATACGATATATTGACAGGAGGCGAAAAAACAGAAGCAGAGTTTACAAGAAGAGTTTTAGAACAACTATATAATATTACTGGAGGAAATAATTGTGCAATATTTAATCAATTGTGCTCTAGTACGGAGTTACTTACTCAAATTAAAGAGATGTATACTAGATTATATACAACACTAGAAAATGGAGTATTTTCTTATGCAACAAATGCAATAGCAGTAGTTCCTGGATTTGGACCAGCCGCGGTTGCTGTTATAAATGCATTAAAAATAGGAAAAGATGTTAAAAAAGGCATTGTTGATAAATTTCAAAAAGCAGTAACAATTGTTAATGATATTCAAAAAAACACAGTTAAAGGCGGTGGAACCAGAAAAATCAGAAAACATAAATTACATAAAAAAATAACAACAAAACAAATCAAAGATATTGCGGAGACTTATTTACAATTTTTAAATCTAATTTTATATGTTAAAAAAAAATATAAAACAAACAATAAAACAAACAATAAAACAAACAATAAAACAAACAATAAAACACAAAAACAAAAAATCATTAATCAATAAGTTATAATTAATTACTTATTTTTTTGTTAATAATTTTAATGGTTTTTTAATCTTAATTGTTTGTTCAACCAACGGAACTTGTGCATCATCATTCTGTGCAGAGGTTTGTGCGGGTGCCTGCCCTAGTGTTTGCGCCGATGTTTGTGCTGGCGCCTGCCCTAGTGTTTGCGCTGATGTTTGTAACATCATAGATAATGGCGATTGCGGTGGGGTCTGTTTTAGCATAGATATGGAGGCTAACTCTGGAGTTGGTGTCTGCATAGTCATAGAGACAGGTGCTTGTACTGGAGTAGAATCTATTACTTTACTCTTAGGCCCAGTCTTCGGTCCAGTCTTAAGGCTAATTTTGGACCCAGTCTTCGGCCCAGTTTTTGGCGTAATAATAGGAACCTGATCAATTAGAGACGATGATTCATCCATTACTGCGGATGTTTGAGGTGTTAGTGGTGGAGGCTCATTAAATTGTGATAATATTTGAACCTCTTGTTGAAACTCTTGGTCTTGTTGTTTAGAATTAGATAATGATAAATTAATATCTTTTATTTCTACATTTCTAACTTTTTTGAAAATAAAATAATTATTTAAAAATGATATTTCTTTTTCAGACTTTAACATTTGTTGTGCTTCGCCAATGTTAGAAATACTTAGTTTTTTTGATTTAATATTTGCAAGCATTTCGTCATATAATACTTCAAACGAATCTACGCTTTTACTAAATCCTATTTTTTTTAATTCTTCAGGGGTTAAAGGAACAAATCCATAATTTTCTAATAACATAGTAAAGTAATCAAAATTTACTAAATATTCGCGAATATTCTTATTAATAGAAGACTGATAAATATCAATCGCATAGCCTAAAGAACTGATATCATCATTAAATGAAGTATTAGTATATTGTTTTGTAATTTCTAATAACTTATAATTTTGTTCTTCATTAAAATATGTATAAATTTCTTTCTCTTTTAAACTATTTAATAACTTAAATATTTTTTTACCATTAAAACAAGTTCCAATAAAATATCCATTTAATTTTGTACATTGTGAAAGATTAATTAAGAACTCATTTAGTGTGTCTATATTTTCAAACATATAATGTAGTGCAAATTGGATTGAACTAATATTAAATCCTTCGTTAGCAATTCCAAATGATTTAATAACTCCTTTAGGCAGTCCTTCTTTTTTCCCTATTCCAAATATAGCCTGTGCGATTACTTTATCTTGTTCTGTATTAAATGCTGAGGTGTCTTTAATATTTTTATTACTATTGCCATGAACAAATAATGCGCCTGGAAGTGCTGAAAACTTTTGTTTATAGGTTAAATAACGACTACATACGCCGCTTTTTGGATTTAAAATATTATCTTTAGAATAATCAATTCCAAAAACAAAAGCTAATTTAGCAGCATTCCATTTTGGAAGATCACCACCTCGCCCTACTGCATAATCAATTAATATATCTCCTGGCTTAGAGATTGAATTAATTAATCGATTTTTAACAACTAAATTGTGGAAGTCGCGTAGTCCTTTTGCTTTCTTTTCTCCTTTTTCTTCTGGCAACTCATTATAATAAATGTCTTCATCATATATATCTGGAATATTGTTTCCAGTGGTTATCATATCAAGACTAATAGGATTATGAATACTAAACCAATTATTTTGAGCGGTATGATAAGCGTTGCCATAGCTTTTATAACCAGCTCTATATTCTGCGGATTTATCATATCTAATTCTTAGTGGAATCCATTTCCAACCTTTAGGTTGTGTCATATCATATCTACATTCAACAATCGTATTATCTTCAATCACCTCATTTTCTTCAGTAAACATTTGTTTTTCATTCATTGCATCTAATTTTAATTCTATATTTGTTAGGCCAGCCTCTGGATCATATGGATTAGATGGAATAAATTGAACAGGTTTAAAAGAATCACTTTTATCTGTGTTTGATAAAAGTGGGATATTATCATCGATTATATATTGATAAGGATTTGCATATCCGTGTTTTCTAACATCATACCCCACTCGCAATATAAGAGTTTTATATTGAATTATTTGATCTAACTTTTGAACATCGGTTCCAGTGTCATATTTATTACCTATAAAATCTGTTTTATTCGCGGTTTTTTTTGTTGTAACTAAAAAGTCAATTGTATTAAACTCTGCTGGCTTCCATTTAAATGACATATCCCAAGTATGTTTATATGACTTTATAACTTTATCATTTTCTGTTAATCCTACTCCGTAATTTAATGGTGTAAAAATTAAACCATCTGTATTATATTCATAGTTATTTGCCTCAATATTTTTTTGTATAGCTTCACACGCTTTAAAAATAGACATTTGTTCTGTTACATCATAAAATGTTTTAATTTCAATTCTAAGTGGCGAGGGTTGATCTGTGTTGATCATCGTCGGATTTAAAGTTTTAAGTGTATTGTCTAACAGTTCCCATCTATATTTAACCTCTTTGGATTTAGTTTTTTTACCTTTGAACTCTAACCCACGCACATCAATTGTGCTCAAAAAATATATATCAAAAGCCGCATATATATTACTAAAGGAACCATTTTTATTATGTTTGATGTGTTCTCCATCTAATAATGTGTTAAATATTTCTTCATTTTTACTAATAGCACCAGTAAACTCTACTACGCCCTGTGTATTTATTAAATATATTTTTCCAATTTTATTAATATATAATAATTTTCTGTCTCCATCTGCTTTATCTGTTACACAGTAATTTTTTCTAATATTAATTGCATTAGAATTTGTATTTTCTTGTGTAATATTAGAAATTTGTAAAGTAACTGAAGAAGGTCCAATAAAATTATTTGGAGAGATTTCATTCCCAGCAACTCCAATCAATTCAAGATATTTTTTACCAACGTCTTTTAATTCATTATAAGAGACTGGATAATTAGTATTTTGCAATCCACATAAAATATATTTACTAATTTTGAAAATCATACTATTTAATTGCTCTAGTTGTTCTACGGTATTACTAACTTCAACTTCAATTTCATATTTTTGTGTATTTTTAAAGATGTTACTATCTCTAATATTAGTATTGTAAGCATCCCTAACAATACTCAAATCAACTTTAACAGGATAGTCCGGATGAATTAATGTATATCTAGTAATCAATCTGAAATTTTTTTTACTAGTTGTCCAATTTGGCTTTAAAGAGTCAATTAATTCATCTTTTACTTTTAAACTCGTTTCTTTTGAATAAGATATTCTAAAATTAAAATCATCATAATTAACAAGTGCCGGCTGATCATTTATCAAATATTGTATTTTTTTCATATAACTATAACCATTTTCAATTGCGTCGTCATCTGGTAGTTGATTTGTATTACAAAACTTTTGTATATTAATTACATTGTTAATTTTGATTCTAATATTATCAATAGAAATATTTAAATACGTAACTCCATTATTTTCAAAATTAAAACCTTTTGATAATAAATACTTTATAGTAGAATCAAATCTATTTTTTGTAATTTTTTCAATGTTTCTATTGCCAAATCTAATTTCTAACTCTGCACTTGTATCAACTCCTAAGTTATTCTTTGTCTCTAAAAATGTTTTTAACAATACTTCGGTAGTTATATTTGTTTCTTTTTGCGTTTTTAATGCTTTTGTTCTAGAAAAACTCATTTATATATATATTTTATATATATTTATAAATCAATTTTAATTATAATATTTAATTAATTAGTAATTTAGTTATAATTTAGTTATAATTTAGTTATAATTTGTTGATAAATATCTGATTTAATAATTTTAGCAGTATTAATATTTAAGTTTAATTTTTTAGCCATTAATATTAATTCATCTTTAGTATAATTCGTGATGCTTTTAATTGGTTTTTTAAAATTTTCTACTTGATAATAATTTTCTTTATAAAATAATGCAGGTTCATCAATTATTGTAATAACATTATTCACATTTTTTATTATATATTGTTTAGCATCTCCACAACAATTAAACTCATAATATTTATAGTCCCAAATATAAAATATATTTAAATTAAATAATAATGCTAATGCGAAAAATGCGGTGAGATTAATAGTTTTTTCGTTTAACAATTGATTTTCTACTTCACTTAATGATAATTTATATATTTTTAATTTAGATTTAATTTTTCTTAAATCTTCAATACATTTAATTTTAAACTCTTTTTCTACTACAAAACAATTAGCTTTTTCATATAATTCACTGTCATCAATATCTTTCACAATTTTATAAATAGTCCAAAAAAATATGTCACTTATTTTATTTTTATTATAATTTTTATTATTGCTATTATTACTATTATTGCTATTATTGCTTATTTTAGCTTGTACATTAGCTTGTGCATTAGCTTGTACATTAGCTTGTACATTAGTTTCTAGTTTATTATTTTTTAAATTATTTGACATATGATTTATTATATTTTCACGAGTCAACATATATGTTTCATTTAATATACTCATTGTTCTTTCTTTATAAATTGTAAGTTAGTATTTAAATATTTTTAGTTATTTAGTTATTTAGTTATTTAGTTATAAATAACTAAATAATAATTATTTTCTTTGCTGTTTATATAAAAGATGGAAGGCGCGATGGTTATGGTTTTACACGCGGTAATTATAGGTATAGTATTGTATCTAATTATGATTTATGTTTTCGGTCAAAAACCACTTAAAGCTGAAACAAGAAGTGCTTTATTGGCGGCTTTAGCATTAGTATATATGCTTTTATTTGGACATAAACTACCAACTTCGTTAAATAGAAATCTCTTTTAAGTTATCAAATCGATTGCATATAATATAATTTTTTCTTGATTTGTTAATCTTTGAAATACTAATGACTCATCAAGTTTAATTTGAAAAAAAACATTATTTTTATTTTTCATAATTAATGAAATTGAATCATTTATTTTAATTTCGCATAAAATACCACCATTTGTAAGTTTTATATCATCTGGATTTTTAATATTAATCCAACGAATATATCTGCCTTCTATTAATTGTGGATATTCATCTATATATTGGTAGTCTTTTAATTTTTTTAATAATTCATTAGTGTTTTTTTTTGATAAGTTTAATTCATTTATAATTAATTCTTTTTCTTTATTTATAGTGTCAAATGTTAAAGTAGATATATTTTTATTGTTATTATTATTTAATGATTTTTCAAGCAATGGTATAATAATATTATTATTATTATTATTAAGCATAACTATAGTTTATTATAATAAACTATATTAATATTGTATTAATATATAAATTATTTAGTGAATATTTTTATTTTCATTTTAGCAATATTTTCAAGTATTTGTATAATATAATATATTGTAATATATTATAATATGTCAAGTAGTTCAAGTAGTTCAAGTAGTTCAAGTAGTTTACCAATGGCAACTGTACCAATTCGCCGCGGAATTACACTTGGTAAACCTCCACGACCCTCACCCTTAGTGCGTGGAAAGGCAATGACGCCAGCGGATGCACTACTGGCTGCAACTATGGCTGCAAACTTAGCAACTGAAACTGCAAATATGGCACAAGAAGCAGCATACGCAGCACAAGCGGCGGAAGAAGCAGTGAGAGCAGCACAAGCAGCTGCATCATCAAGTACAAGAAATTTTGTAGTTGTGCCTCAAGGATTAGTAAGATCAAGACGAAGATTTCCAAGATTACCAAAAATTTTTAAAAAAAAATCACCAATTTTGTATAGAATGAGTGGTAAACCTCGTAAGCAATCAAAACCAAATGGTCGGCGAACTAATAAACGTAAAAGTAGTCTTCAAACGGTACCTGTAGAAGTACCTGTAGAAATACGTAGTAGGTCACATTCTCCAGAAGCTATGCATAGTTCGCGTCGCCAACGTATATTGCCCACTCCAGAGTACGCTCTAC
>Ga0214923_10003693_pt1 | contig 19042 bp, 22 predicted proteins | sample LL1510_MetaG_FD_177993 | JGI IMG/M metagenome (GOLD analysis project Ga0214923, IMG submission 177993) | Freshwater microbial communities from Lake Lanier, Atlanta, Georgia, United States - LL-1510 | ecosystem: Environmental > Aquatic > Freshwater > Lake | place: USA: Georgia | collected...
ATAGAAGAACATGAATTATTAGATTTTTTAAGAAATTTTAAAAGATGATCTCCTCCATGTATCATATAACTATCGTCCAAAATAATTATATATTTACATGTTTTTGAACATAATTCTAAAGATTTATTTCTAGTAGTAGAAAAATCTACAAAATCAGAATAATATAAATTACCAGGTATATCTTTTAATTCTTCTTTTATTATTTCACATGTATTATCTACCGATCCAGTATCTAATATAGTCCAATGATCTATATACTGTCTGTTATTAATTAAACATTTACGAAGTATTTCGCCACTATTTTTAACTATCATAACTAATTCTAAAATTTTTTGTTTATTGTTCATTTTATAGTTTAATTTAAATTTTTAAACTTATAAAATATTTCTTATAAATAAAATGAATAATAAAGAAGTAAAAAAAGATACTATTTTTGTATCTATAGCAAGTTACAGAGATAGTGTATGTAATAATACTGTAAAATCTATGTTAGAAGCTGCTGATAATAAAAATAGAGTATTTGTTGGTATATGTCAACAAAATAAAGATGAAGATGAAGATTGTTTATTATCTTTTGAAGAATCTCCTAATTTAAAAATAATAAGAATTAAACATACTGAAGCGAAAGGACCTACTTATGCAAGATATTTATGCAGTACTTTATGGGATGGAGAAGAATATTATTTTCAAATAGATAGTCACACTAAATTTGTAAAAAGTTGGGATACTAAACTTATTAATATGATTAAAAAAATTAAAGAAATGGGTTTATCTAAAAAACCTGTAATAAGTCATTATCCAAAAGAAATAACTGATTATGAAAGCAGGGATAAAAGTCAATATAGTGTTCCAAGAATGTGTAAATCTTTTTTCAATAAAAGAGATATGATATCTTTTCTCGGAGCAGAAACTATGGATACAAAAAAAGAATTTTATCAAACTCCCTATGTAGCAGGAGGAATGGTATTTTCTGAATCATATTTTTTAAATGAATTACCTTATGATCCTGAATTACCTTATTTATTTGTTGGAGAAGAAATATTACATAGTATAAGATATTATACTAATGGTTGGGATATTTTCACACCAGATGAAAATATTATATTTCACGAATATACAAGAAAAGATAAACCGAAAATATGGACAGATAATCCAACATATTCAGATATGGATGCTTTTGAAAAAGTTAAATATTATATAGGTCTTGTATCCGATGATTCAAAAATAAAAGATAATTTAAAGAAAAATTTACATAAATATGGTTTAGGAAGTGAAAGAAGTTTAGATGATTATTATAATTTTGCAGGAATAGATATTAATAATAAAATAGTTAAAAAGAATTTTTGTAGAAAAGATAATCAAGCTACAGATGAAGATATATTTAAAAGTAATGAAAATAATCATGGTAAGGAATATAAAAAAGAAGTTAAAGAAAATTTTACTATTTTTAATAAAAATAATAAGAATAATAATGTGATATTGTATTCTGTACTTATAATCGCATTTTTAGCAATACTTATTATTATAATAAAATTTCTATAAATAAATATTTTTGATTTTTATCTTACATATAATTAAAATGGTTTCAAAAAAACAAATTATATTTTACATTTTAGTATTTTTTATATTTTTTATCATAGCAAAAGCAAGCTTATATTTATCTCCAATATTGAAAATTAATCAAGATATATCTTTATTAATAGGAGCTTTGATATTAACAGGTATAATTTTTTTATTAGATAAATTTGATTATACAAAAGATGATTTCTTTTTTCAAGTAACTCCTCAAAAACAATGTGATGGAGGTCCGTACATGTATTCTTCAAATCCTGAAAAACAAAAATTATGTTCTAAATTTTCAAAACAAGAGTTAGCTCAATATTCTTGTCCTAGTGGTTTTGATGGAAGACCTGTTCATTGGAGAAGAAATGATATGTCTGATAGTCATTGGAATAATACTATGTGTGATGGAAATTTCAAAGATTACAGCGATCCTATGGTTTTGTAATAATTTTATACTAATATTTAGTATAAAATTAATTTATATAATATTTTAATACAAAGATATTTTTATATTATATCCATTATTTTTACTCATATTTAGTATATGAGTTTCTAAACTTTTAGGAGCTTTTATGAATATTATTTTTTCTTCTTTTAGAAGAGGTTTTTTAAGAGTTTCAACACACCACGGATTTTTTATTTTAGAAAATACTTTTAATATAGGTATAACAATATTTTTATTTTTTACTACTTCTTTTACATCTATATTATCGCTATTCATATTATCAGCATTCATTCTATTATTATAATTTTCAATAGTTTCATAAGAATGTAAATATTTACATTTTTTATCTGTATTTTTATTAATATACATACCATCATTTAATCTTTTAATATTTCTACATTGATTGTCAAAATGGCATTTAGTTATTATATCTTTTTTATCATTAATTTCTTCTAATTTTATATTTTTTCTCTTTTTTTCTTTTACATGAAACCAAGATTCGGTTTCTTTTTTACATTCTTCTATTTTAATTTTTGTATTACCTGCTTCTAAAATAGGATATTCACTTTCTAAAAAAATATTTATTTTATTATCTATTTCTTTTTTAACCCATCCACATGTTCTTTTTTTATTTTCTACTATTTTTTTTACAAATGTTTTGTTGTTTATAGTAGTTTTTAGAGATTTTATGTTTAAACAATTTGTATTTTTTAAGTTTTTAAAATTAGGAGGATATATAGGTTTTGTACTTTTTATAGTATTTTGAACATATTTTCCTTTATAATTTTCACTTATATAATCAAGTTCATCATTAGAAAGTTCTGGATAGTCATCAAAATAATTTTCTTCTTCTTCATACACATTTTCATTTTCATTTTCATAATAAGAATCATCGCGTAAATTTTTTTGATTAACCATTTTGTAAAAGAGAGAGTATACTTACTAATTTTAAAAATAATTAATTTTAAAAATCATTTTTTTTTATTTTTTATAAATTTTTCATATTTGCAATTTTTGCAAATTGAAACAAAATCATAACATTTCTTCTCGCAAAACCAACAAACTTTATCACTTTTTATATTTTTAGAATAAGTTATATCATTTAATATACTAATATCAAAGTTAATTTTAATACATGAAGAGGACATGATTTTATTTTATTTAAATTTATAAAATAAAAAATCATTTTAATTTTTCACTACTACTATGCTTTAGTGTAGTTAAATTTTTTATTATTAATAAATAATAAAAAATTTATTAAATAGAATCTACTTTTATAGCTTCTATTTTAGGATTTGATTTAATTAATTTATCTTTATTATTTCTCATCCAGTCATAATTACAATTATGATTAAAGTAAGGTAAACAATCCAAACAATAATTATTATCACATTTACATTTTTCTGTAAATAATTTTTTTTTTAAACACTTAGAACATCTATTTTTAATCATTTATTATTATTATTTAATAATTTTTTTAAAAATCAATTTAATATTTAGGAATGAACATAGTTCCAAATACAATAAGACCGAATACAATTGTATGTAATATATAACCCCAAGTAGTAGGATGATCACTAGAATTTAATGTTTTTAATCCTATTTTATTAGTAAGATTATACATAAATTGAGAAGAAACGAGTAAGAAAATAAGTGCAGCTATTATACTGGCAATGATTTTTTGTCCTAAATCTTTATCTGACATTTTTTATATAATAAAAGAAAATAATTTTTTATTTAAAAATAGAAAATTATTTATAAAAATGTTTAAATCTAAAATAGAAAATATAAGCAAATTTGTTACAGATTATATAGAATCTGTAAAATCTACAGATGTAGATAATAAACAATTTCAAAAAGAATTAAAAAAGATATTGAAAAAGAGTTTAAAAAAATATATTAAAAATCGTGATATAGATAAACCAAAAAGACCTAAAACATCTTTTATTTTATTTTGCGACGATGAGAGAGATAATATCAAGAAAGATTTTCCGCATTATATATCTAGAGATATAGTAACTGAACAAGGTAAAAGATGGAAAGAATTGAAAAATAATAATCCGGAAAGATTAAAAAAATATGAAGAACTTGCTTTAATACATAAAAAAAGATATTTGAAGAGTATGGAAGAATATGAAAATAGAGAAAAGGATTTTTCAGATGATGAAGAAGTTGATGAAAAAAATATCGACCCAAAAGAAGAGAAACGTAAATTAAAAGAAATAAAAAAGATAGAAAAACTTAAACTAAAGGAAAAAGAGAAAGAAGAGAAACTCAAAATAAAAAATAAAGAGAAAGAACAAAAATTGTTAACAAAAGTAGTAAAAAGTAAAATAGTTAAGAAAGAAGATGTAAAGAAAGAAGATGTTAAGAAAGAATATGTCAAGAAAGAAGATGTTAAGAAAGAAGATGTTAAGAAAGAAGATGTTAAGAAAGAAGATGTTAAGAAAGAAGATGTTAAGAAAGAAGATGTTAAGAAAGAAGATGTTAAGAAAGAAGATGTTAAGAAAGTTATTTCATTAGAAGATTCTGACAGCGAAGAAGATAATACAGAATTAAAAAAAATAGATAAAAAAGTTATTCCTGTTGAAGAACATAAAAAATATAGATTTGAAATTTTTTGCGAAAAGAAAACTAAGAAGTTTAAAAAACAAAATCCTGAATTAACCGATGATCAAATTAAAAAGAAGATAGAAAATAAATGGAAAAAATTATCTGAAGAAAAAAGACAAAAATATATCTAATTTTATTAAACTAGATTTATAGTTTAATAAAAAATTATATAATTATTATTGTAGATAACATGTAAATATAGTATATAATTGTTAACATAGCACTGACAATTGTAATAGTCTTTTTTCTAAAAATTTTCTTTATAGGAGAAACTATATTATGTTTTATATTGTATTTAAAACTGGAATTTATTTTTAATTTTGTAATATTCCATAAATCACTTGAAAGATGTGAATCTAATAAATATAAATATGGTAAATAAAAATATCCTTTATCTCCCCATGAAGTTCCCCATGAATTTCTGACAATCCATATTTGTCCTATATCATTATAACCACATACTAAAACAGCATGTCCACCTAAAAATTCTTCATTATTAATATCTGGTATAGAAACTACTCCGCTATTTGTAACTTTTGGACTTTCAAAAGATTTATATATTGATATTCCAACAACAAATGGATAACCATTACTTAAAGAATTTTTCATAGATGTAATATCTTGTTGAATATTTGCAACTACTATTGCTTTATGTTTTGCTGCAGTTTTGTAACATATTTTTGGAGGTTTTATTTTAAATTGTGATATATTATAAGGCCACATATTTTCAGGACATACACCTGATTTTTGAAGAGATTTTATACCATCATATAAAGAAGCTCCTTCATCACTATCAACACTATTTTCTATAACTCTTTCATTATAGTATATAAATAAACGAGAAGGAACAAAATCATTTTTATTTTCTTTTTTATTTTCATATTCAAAACAAGCTGCTAAAGCATTAGCTGTACATGAACCAAGCTCTCCTTGATCATAAACTTCTGGCATTTTACTTCTTAAATCTACTGAAATAGGTAATATAATTTTGGACATAACTTTATGTTTAAGCTTTTCAGTAGGTATTCTTTTAATCGAAAGATTGTAAACGTGTTTGGAGGTTGACATATTACTTTATTAATATAAAGATTTTATTTTTTCGAATTTATTTTTTGAATAGAATTTTGAGCATCATTATCGGTTAATAAATGTTTTTTTATTTTACGTTTTAATTTTTTTAAAAAAACATCTTTTTCACTATTTTCATTAACAAATTTAAATGGTTCTGCTATAATACAATTACAATTTTGAGTTTTATAAACTTCATCATAATCATCTAAAATAAATGTATTTTTTTCATTATATCCTTTAATTTTATAAATATCCCATAGCATAGATAGATCTTTAGTACCTTTTTTTAATTTTTTTGATATATTACAATGATAAGAAAAGAAAATATAATCTAGCTTTCTATTCGGTTTAATAAGAATTATTTTATTTATAATAAAAAGAGCGTAGTCTTTTGTTGCAGCAGTCCAAACACTTACATCGAAATTTTCAAATATAAAATCTAGAAATTCTTGTAAATGAGGTCTCTCAAATATGATATAATATCCTTCCATGGGTTCATATCTAAATTTAGAAGATTTATTTTTATATTTTTCAAAATCATATTCTTCTGTTGCTTCAGCTGATATTATCGTTTCATCTAGATCTAAAATAAATTTTTTCCTTTCCATTTATTATAATATATAAAATTTTTTTAAAATGATAATTATTATTTTTTATAAATTTAAAGTTTAAACGAAAATAAAAAAATGGATATAAAATTTACAATTTTTTTATATAGTAAGTATTCAAAAAATTCAAACCAATTTATGGATATATTTAAAGAAAAAGTACCTGAAAATATAGTATCAAGTATGAAATTTAATAGCATTTGTATAGATAATGAGAAAATTAGAAAAAGCATATTAAATTCAAAACAAATTAGTATTAAAGTTGTTCCTTGTATATTAATAGTATATACAGATGGTGGAGCTCAAAAGTTCGAAGGACCTGACGCTTTTATATGGTTGGAAGATATAATTACAAAAATAAATATGGATATTGAAAAAGAGCAACAAATATTATATGAAAAACAAGTTATTGAACAAGAAAAAGAACAAATTATTTTAGAAAAAAGGAAATTAGAAGAAGAACGTATATCTATACAAATGATGAATGAGGAAATTCAAAATATAAAACAGCAATATGAAGAAAAATATAATAATGAAAATATAGAAGATGAATATGAAGAAGAAGATCCTTTGCCACCCCCACCCCCACCTCCAAAAAAGAAAAAGGAACCTGAAAGACAAAATTTAAAAAAATTACCTCTTAAAACAAAAGTATCTAATACCAAAAAAACATCAATTGATGAATTAGAATCAGAAAACGAAGATGAAGCTGAACAACATTTAGAGGAAATTTTCGAATCATATGAAGAAGAAGAAGTAGAAAAAGATAAAAATAAAGATGCTTTAAGTCTTAAAAAAGAAAGTTTAATGAGTGCAGCGATGGCTATGCAAAAATCAAGAGAATCTCAGGATTCTAGTATTAAAAAACCCATGATAAGTAATAGATAAATATTTTTATTTTTAATATAAAAAAATATTATTATTATATAAAATGGAATACGGAGAATTAATATGTGATAATATTAGTAAAAGTGATTTATATACAAAATATGTTGGATACAGGGATAATAATCCATGTATAGAAAAATATTATAGCAATGATAATGTTAGAACGATATCAAAAAAAGTAACGGAATTATTAATGGGAGTACATCCTGAAAATAGACCAATTATAGTACCCGATTCTACAATATATAATGTTTTAGATGCTATATACCAAGGATATAGACCTCCTACCGGTGATATATACGGAAGATATAATATTCCCTCTGGAACAACTACTGAAAGTTATGTACAAGATATGATAGATCAAGTAATAGAAGTTATAGTTTCAGATGTTAGAAATAATTACGAAACTACAGAAAATAATTCAAAACTAAGTATTTGGACTACTGTTCTTGGTGAATTTAACGATAATCAATTAAGAAGTGTTCCACCTATTAAAACAAGATTGAAAAGACCTGCTCCTATGCAGTTCAACATGAACTACTAAAAATACTTAAAAATTTTATAATATAATTATTATAAAATTTTTTTCCAAATATTACCTTCTTGATCTTTTCCTTTTTTTATATAATTACTTATAGTAGTTCTTGATTTATTTGTTTTCCTAGAAGCATCTGATATATTTTCAAAACTATTTATTAAAATTTCATCTTTATTATATAAATATACATTATTTGAAATTTCATATTGTTTTATACATTCTAAATCTATATTTTTCCAAATATATCCTTGTTTATCTATACTTTTTCCATTTATATATTTACTTATAGCTGATCTAGATTTATTAGTTTTTTTAGCAGCTTCGAATATAGTATAAAAACTATTTAATAATATATTATCTTTATACATATGAATTTTTTTTGATTTTGTTGAATGTAATTCATACTTTTCTATTTTTTTTAAAACATTATTATTTTCAACATATCTCCACATAAATCCGTAAGAAGATGAAAGTTCTCCATTACATACTCTAGATATTTCCGATCTTCCTTTAAATACATTTAATTCATTTGCAGCAGATGCTACACTTTTAAAAACTTTTAATAATTCTCCATCAAGTGTATATTGCGCAACTGATTTCATACATTTATTAATAAAAGGTTTAATATCTGAAAAATTACCATTATTATATTTCCATAAATACATACCTGCTGATTTACTTTCATATAAATCACTACATACGCATGTAATATTTGAATTTGAAATACCAGTTTCTAAACTAGCATCTCTTATACTTTCAAATGTTTTTATAAATTTTCCTTCTAAACTATATTGATTAACACTTTTCTTTTGTGTTTTTTTAATTGTTGTATAAAATTCATTATTTGTTACATTATCATTTTCCTTGATTTTTCTATATATTTTACCAATTACTTTTGTTATATCAAAATCTTTCTCATCTGGATTATATCTTATCCAATTGCTATCTTCTAATCCTAATTTTTCATTTACAAAATCCATCCTTTCTCTCTCTTTATATGGTTTGCGATCAGTGTGTCCGTTTTCATCGCATTCAATAATTATTTTATATTCTGGAAAATATAAATCCAAATAATATTTCCCAACTTTATATTGATCTTCAAATGTTTCTGTTTTAAATGCATTTGTTATAGATGAAAAAGTTTGCTGTTCTTTTGTTAAACATTTTTTATTTGTCGTGTCAATATTAAATTTTTTAAGTATATGTAAAACATCTGGAGTTATACTTTTTCTTGTTTTTAATAATATTTCAATAACTCCATCTCTTGTTATAAGAATAGTTCTTGGATCCAATTCAGGTATTTTAACACCTGGATACTCTCTAAATACAAGTTGATTGCATTTAGATACATTATGAGTTACAATATCTTTTGGACTTTTATATCCTATAAGTGTAGCTATTTCATATCCAACAAAATATTCGAAATGAAGATGATTACTAATATATTCATATACAATTAATTCATTTTGTTCTTCTATATATAATTCATCTTCACTTTCAATAAATTCTATTTTAGTATATTCCTTTTCCATTTTTATTTTATAAATGCATTTCTTTAAATCTATTCGATTTTATTTTTTAGTTTCCGATTAGTTTTTTCATTTATAAATGCATTTCTTTAAATAATTATCAATTTTATTTTTTCTATTGATAATTATTTTTTTAAAAACTTAAGATTTTAAAAGTTTATTTTCTCTTCATATATAGTTCCAATTGATTTAAATAACTTTTCATTCTCTACTATACCTTGATATTCGTATGAAAGTTTATTAAAATTTTCTCTAAATTGGTTGATTGTCATAGTTCCTCCATATTCTTCAAGTAATCTCCAGCTTGGAGCAGGGTTTATTATAATATTTTTACATCCGGTTATTTCGTTATATAATTTTATAAGTAAATAATCAGATTGTTCATAAAGTCTATTATTTTTATTATCTTTTATAAATGCTTTTATACAATTAAAAGAACAGAACACTCCGTCGCAACCAAAATAACTGTTTTTATTTATAACAAAATTGTAAGAGGGTTTGTTTTTTTCTTTTAATGCACTAAATATAAATCTATTAGATTCAAAAAGATCTTTTTTAGATTTAGTAATATTTTCTTTAATAATATAATTATCTTTACTTACTTCTGAATGATAATTTTTTACTGCTTTACTAGAAACATAACTAATAGGACAACCAATAGGTCTTGAATTAAAAGGATGTCTACACCAATAACAATTATATTTTATAGAATTGATATCTTTCCCATTTCTAAAATCTATCATCGATATATTACATTGGTATATCTTTTTTGATTCATCTAAAAAAGATATGACCTGAAGTCTTTTATCTGCTAAATTTTCACCTGTTAATTCCGATAATTTTGTTGTATTTGTAGGTTGTTTAATAATATTTGTAATATTAGATTTAATAGTAATACCATATTTTTTATCTACTTTTTCAGTATTTACATTTTTTAAAGTGAATACGTATTTATTACTTTTTCTCTTCTTACCGATCATTTTTTATATAATAAATATTTATTATATAAAATTTTCAATTTTAAATTTTATCCAATTATAGAATATTTTGCAAATGCAATAATTTCTTTATTCTTATTATATAATGAATAAGATTTTAACTGTTTCATAACGGACTTATATTTATTTTTATTTGTGTAATATTCAATTCTTAATTTATTGAAAAATACTAACATGTTAATCATAAAATTGATTTTTAAAAATCAATTATTAAATAAAATCAATTTAATTATGATGAAAGATAAATTTGTATTTTATTCTAAAAGTCCAGATAAAAAACCAGGCGATTATAAAGGTTCTGATTGGTCTGAATATGTTAAAGATCCAAAACAATATTCCGAACTTACAAAAATAAATGATTGGAGAAAAATGTTTTCAAATTTTTATGAATCTCCATTTACACTAGATGATAGACAATGGAATAGTGTAGAACATTTTTTTCACGCTGTTAAATTTAGAGATTTAACAAACGATAAAAATAATCCTAATTATAAATTTTACGAAACCTTTTCTTTAAATTCAAAAAAACCTTGGAGTAAAGATCCTGTTTTATCAAAAATGGCTGGTAAAGCAGGAAGGGTAAGTGCGGGTGGTAAAATATATGATAAAAAAATAGATGGAGAAAAAATTCCAAAAGATGTAGTTTTAAGATCTGATTTCTATAAAGGTATAGATAAGAAGGCAATGAAGCTAGGATTTTTTGCAAAGTTTACACAAAATGAAGAATTAAAAAAAGCATTATTATCAACAAAAAATGCTGAATTATATCATTTGGTTACACAAAGAGGAAAAGCTTCTAAATTAGAATTGTGGGACCATTTAATGATTGTAAGAGAATGTATTAGAAAATTGGATGATGTTTATGATTTGTCAAAGATATCACAATTTAATTCTATAATAGTAGATAAAGTATTAAATGTAGATAAACCAATAAAAATTATTCCAAAAAATGATAATGATATTAAATTTAATTTACCAAAAAATTTTGTTATAACAATAACTTTTGGAGAAGTAGCTGAAAATCACGCAGGTATGGAACAAATTGGAAAAATGAAAGAAATAGGAGATGGTTTAAATTTAAAAGATTTTAAAAAAGCAAAAGAAAAATTTGAAAATATGGGTTTTGAATGTATAATTTATGATTTAATAAAAGAAGGAGAAGTTTCAAATATAACTCCTGTACCTGAATCAGCATATGTATTATTAGTTAAAAAAGGAATTAAAGCATTTTTATCTGATGATATGTCTATAAAAAATATTAATAAAGAAGTATTAAAAACAGAATGGGATAAAAAGGCTTTTATGAAAGGAAGAGTTGTAAATAAAATAGCTCGTCATAATTTAAATTATGCTGATTTTGATCAAGAACCAGATTATGAAAATAAAAAAGGAAGAGTTGTTAATTTTAAAGATGCTCCAATATTAGAAAATATTAGAAATGAATTACCTAATTTTTTTGGAAATAAAACAAAAAAATTATATGCAGAAGGTAATTTCTATTACGATTTAAATAAATGCGGAATTGGATTTCACGGAGACGGAGAAAGAAGAATTGTCATTGCTATAAGATTAGGAGATAAAGGAATACCATTTCATTATCAATGGTTTCAAAAATCAAAACCAATAGGAAAAAGAATAATTATTGATTTAGAACCCGGAGATTTATATGCGATGAGTGAAATAGCCGTAGGTACAAACTGGTTAAAAAAAAATATTCCTACTTTAAGACATGCAACAGGATGTAAAAAATTTACTGAAATTAAGTAAAAATATATTGTAGTAGTGTTTTAAATTAAATTTATAATATATTCTAAATGATATAGATATTATAAATTTATTCTTCTGCTATAGTTCTTTTCATACCATTTTGAAGATATTCTTTTGCACATGGATTAAATAATATACTTAATAATACATAAGGGAGTGTAAATACTACAGCTAAAATAAAGTTTACAATACGTTCTTCTCTGCTTTTGGAACAATTTATTGCTATAAAAACTGCAAAATATAATAAAACTAATTCAAATAAAAAGAATATAATAGATATTATAACTAAAAATATATAAAATGCTGATACGAATCCAGATTCAACAGGGCGAGATTTAGAATTATTATTTTTAGATTTATCATATTTTTCAACTCTAATATTTCTCGAATTATTGTATCTCTCCAAAGAATTTTTTAAAATATTCAACGATATAATCATTTATTATTTATAATAATAAAAAAAGTTAATAATAAAAAATGAATAAAGATGATTTAAAAAAAATTAAATACGAAGACTTAAAAAATATTGCAAAAGATATGGATATTGAAATTCCAAGATCCAAAGATAAGTTAATAGATTCTATGATAGAATGTTTTGAAGAATATGAAAAATATAAAAAAAATAAGATTGATAAATATAAAAAAATAAAGCAGTTAGGTGAAAAAGGTAAAGAAGGGGTAACATATTTAGTAAAAACCTCGAAAGGTAAAGAATATGCTATGAAAACTTTTAAAAAAAGTAAATCTTCTTTAAAATTAAAAAAAGAAGCTAAATTACAAGAAATGGCTTCAGAACAAGGTATTTCGCCTAAAATTATTGAAATTGATACAGTTAGTAAATATATAGTTATGGAACGATTAGATACACATTTATTAGATGTTATTAAAAAACAAAACCGAGATATAACTAAATCTCAACAAAAACAAATAATAAGTATATTTAAAGGATTAGATAAAGCAAAAGTATTTCACGGTGATTCGAACATATTAAATTATATGTTCAAAGATAAAAAATTATATATTATAGATTTTGGAATGTCGAAAGAAATAGATGATAAATTAATAAAAAAATTAGGAACTGAAAATCCTAATTTAGATTTAATGAATTTGGGATTTATTTTAAAACTTAAAGAACTTCAATGTCTTGAAAGTTCTTATTCTCATTTATTAACTTATGTTAGTGATACTGAAAAAGAAAAATTTAACCTGTAATTCAAGTTTAAATTGTAATTTAAATAAATAATATTTATAATTAATATGTTAATCGATGATTATATTAATTATTGTGCAAAATATAATAAAATTTATGAAAAAAATGTTGTTCTAATGCAAGTTGGATCTTTTTTCGAACTTTATGGTATTCCATCTGAAAACAAAGGTGCGAAAATTCAAGAAATATGTAATATACTTGAAATACAAATGACAAAAAAGAAAAAAAGTAATCCAGAAGTATCTATTAATAATCCATATATGGCAGGTATACCTTTATTTGTACTTAATAAATATATAGATATATTGCTTTCCGAAAATTATACTATTATTCTTATTGAACAAGTAACTCAACCTCCAGAACCAAAAAGAGAAGTTACAAAAATTATTTCACCTTCTACAAATATTGATAGTAATATTGTTCAAGTAAATAATAATTTTTTAATGTGTATTTATTTTACAATTGGAAATAATAAAAAAAGTTTTTTAACTGGTTCTATATCATACGTTGATATAAATACAAATGAAAGTTTTATTTATGAATGTGAAGAAGAAGATACGAAAATAAATCTCGAGGATATTTATAAAATAATTTTAATGCATAGACCATCCGAAATAGTATTTATAACCGATCTTTCAATAAAGAAAGATTCTCATTCTATTGAACTTTTAAATAATTTTATAAAAACTTTACCAAATTGTTGTATTCATAATAAATTAAGTTATGATATAGATGAAAATTATTTTAAATTATCTTATCAAAAATGTGTTTTAAATAAAGTTTTTAAAAATACTGGACTTTTAAGCGTTATAGAATATTTAGATTTAGAAAGAAAGCCTCTATCTGTAATTTCATTTATTTATCTTATACAATTTGCATATGAACATTCTGAAAAAATATTACAAGGGTTAAGTAAACCGCAATTTATAGAAGAAAATAAATATTTATCTTTAATTAATAATGTAGTTGAAAATTTAAATATTTTATCTAGAGATAAAAAAGGTAAAACATCTTGTTTATTATCATTATTGAATAATTGTAAAACATCTATGGGTAAACGTTTTTTTAAAAAAGCATTGATAAATCCTCTTGTGAATACTCAAAAAATAAAAAAAAGATATGATATGATTGATTTTTTTATCAAAGATAATTTGTATGAAGTAATCAGACCTTTTTTATCAAAAATATCTGATTTAGAAAGATTATTTAAACGTTTAATAATAAAAAATCTACAACCATGCGAATTTACAATGATAGATAGTTCTTTATTACCTATGGTTGAAATAATAAAAATATTGAAAGAAAAAAATTTTAAACTAAAAGAAGTTAAATATAATGAAGAATTGATTAAATTTATTAATTACTATAATTCTAAATTTAATTTAGAAGAAATGGAAAAGGTAAATATAAATCAAGTTACAAAAAATATATTTAATAAAAATATATTTCCAGAACTTGATAAACTAGAAAAAGAAATTATAAATTCTGAAAATATGTTTGAAGATATATGTAATTTCTTAAATGAAAATGAAAAACAAGAATTCAAGTTGGAAATAAATAAAGATAATATAAGATCTATTTCTATAACAAAAATACGATTTGAAAATTTGAAAACTGATAAAAACAGAATAAAAAATATAAATAATTTATTGAGTAAATACAATCTATCATTTGAAGATATAAAATCAGAAGCCTTATCTTCTAATAATAAAAGTTATTTAAAAATTAGTTTCAAAGGGATGTATAAAAGTCAAATAAGATTAAATGAATTACATTCTGAATTTAGAAATATGATTCAAGTTTTATATTTTGAACAATTAGACTATTTTTATAAAGAATATGAATCTTTTTTTAAAAATATTATAGAATTTATTTGCGAATTAGATTTTTTCTGCTGTAATGCGAAAAATGCAATTGAAAATTGTTATTCAAGGCCTATTTTAACTGAAACAGAAGATTCTTTTATTAAAGCTGAAAAAATTAGACATCCTTTGATAGAAGTTATTCAAGTTGATACACCTTATATATCAAATGATATAGAAATAGGAACTGAAAATAATAAAGGAATACTTCTTTACGGGGTAAATTCTTCAGGTAAAAGTTCTTTAATGAAATCAATTGGAATGAATATAATAATGGCACAAGCAGGAATGTATGTTGCTTCTAAAAAATTTGAATATTCCCCTTATTATCATATTTTTTCAAGAATACCATCCGGAGATGATTTGTATAAAGGACAATCAACTTTTGTTTGTGAAATTAATGAATTAAGAACTATATTAAAGAGATCTACAAATAAATCATTAATTATAGGAGATGAATTATGTTCTGGAACTGAAAATATATCAGCAATATCTCTTATAACATCTGGAATAAATTTTTTATATAATAAGAAAAGTTCTTTTATTTTTGCGACACATTTACACGATCTTTGTGATGTTAAATTAATAAAAGATTTGAAAGAGTTAAATATATATCATTTATCAGTTCATTTTGATAAAGAAAATGATTGTTTAATTTATGATAGAATTTTGAAAAAAGGAAATGGAGATAGTTTATACGGTTTGGAAATAGCAAAAAGTCTTGATTTACCAGAAGATTTTTTATTATTTGCAAATAAGGTAAGACAGGATTATAAAAATATGAATAAACATTTTGTTAAAATAAAAAAAAGTAGATATTCTAGACTTATATTTATGGATATATGTTCAATTTGTAAAAAAGATTGTGAAGAAACACATCATTTAACAGAACAGCAATATGCTAATTCAAAAGGTATTTTAGAAAAAGAACAAATACATAAAAATAGAAAATCTAATCTTATAACATTATGTTCTGAATGTCATTTAAAAATTCATAAAAACGAAATCAAAATTGATGGTTATAAACAAACAACTAAAGGAATTAAATTAATATAAAATAAAATTGAAATTTTAAAACACATAATTTTATTTTAACAACGAATATGAAAATTGAAAAAATATTTAATAATATATTTTTTAAAACAGATAAATCTTTTGAAGAAAGAAAAACAGAATACATTAAAAATATATATAAAGTAAATAAAAATAACTTACATAATATTCTTTATGAAAATAGGAATATACTAACAGAAATACCATCTAGTAATTCATATAAATATAGAGAAATATCTTATATTATAAAACAATTAAAAGATATAACAAGTTATCGTTATCTAGCTCCAGAAGTTATAAATCAGTTTACATATATTATATTAGTGTGTATATTTTTAAAAGATAATAATATTAGCCCTGATAAATGGATTGAACATATATTTTTAAATTAAGTAATTAATAGTTTATTTTAAACTAATATTAGTTTAAAATAATTTCATTTTTTCTACAAAATATAAATATTTAAAACTTTGTAACTGACATAAAACATCCATTTTATCATCTAATTTTTGTTTTTTTCTACCATTTTTTCTTTGCAATTCTTCTATAGTATTAAAATCCTTTCTTTCTTCTAAAATAGATAATCCTTTTTTAATAGACCATTTTTTTCTAGCTGGTTTATCTATAGCTACATATTTTATTTTTCCAGATTTTAATATCTTTTCACCTTTTTGAGCACCTAAAATTTGAGTTTTATAATAAGCTGGAAATTCAATTACTTTTTTAAATCTTCCATATTTAAACATAAAATAAGATTCGCAATTTTGACCAAGTTTTAAAGCCATAGTGTTATTTTTTTTACCAAAAGACATCTGTTGTTCTATAACAAAATAAGATACTTTATCCCAGTATTCTTTATATTTATCCAAAATATCTATCATATTATGACACCATTCAAGATCAAAATATTTACTTTTATTTGTATCTTTTGTCAAGTCTACATTTTCTAATAAAATTATTTTACCATTTAGATAAACTTTTTTAATAATATTGGAAAAATCTAAAGTACACGTGCCGTTTTGATTATATCTTTTATCTTTTGATATATTTTTTATAATTTCTAATTCTTTTAAAGACATTTCTTCGATATAAAAAGAAAAATTACATTTTCCAATATCAAAACTTGCTATCCATATAGTATCATCACTCATTTATAGTTAAATACAAAAGTTTAAATTGTTTTTACTTTTCATATTGACAATAATCTTGAATGATAGAATACGATTTGTCATAAATTCCTATACTATGTGCTTCTTCAAGTACTTGATCAAAAATATCATGAAATTTTTGTGTATGTCCAACTTCATCACAAATAACATGACTTAATTCATGTAAAAGAACATACATAAGCATCATATCATCATAATAAGAACCATTTTCATCTCTTAAACACAAAAATATTTTTTGTTTATTTATAGTATAAGATTTATCTCCTTTATATAATGATATTTTATCTAATAAATTAGAATTGTTCATAGGTGTTAGTAAACCAGAATAATTTTCTCTATTAAAAAGAGGAGCGATTTTTTTCTTTAATTCAAATAACTTTGGATCATCTTGCAATTTATATTCTTCAATTTGCATTACTATTAACCAAATTACAAATCCTATTATTATAAAAAATAAAATAATTGAATAAAGAACATTTGTTTTCATTTAATATTAGTATTTAAAATAAAATTGAAAAAAAATTATTTTAATTTGTAAATTATTCAAATGGATGATTTTCGCGATAAAGGTTTAATAGCTTTAAATAAAGTTTTAAAAAATAAGCAAAATATTGATATTATCGAAAAAAATATTTATGAAATGAGTAAAACTAGTTCGCCATATTATGAACTTGAAAAATTATATTTATATTCTATATATCAAATTATTAATGATATATCTAAAGGTTGTAAACTGAAAGATATACTTTCAAATATAAAAAATAATAAACTCAATTGGAACCATTCCTTTTTTGAAAATATAAAAAATGATGAAATAGAAGAAGATAATTTCATTATTAAACCTTTTGAAATAGAAGAAGGTGTTCTAACATGTAATTGCGGTTCTAAGAGAGTTTTTAGTTATCAAAAGCAATCAAGAGGAGCAGATGAAACAGCTTCTACATATGCAGAATGTATGGTTTGTAAAAAAAAATGGGTATATTCCGGATAAATTATTTTGTATTTTTTATTTTTATATTATATAATATAAAAATGAGTAATTTTCAACTAAATCCATGTGATGCCTGTATTAAGGCTTACGGTATAGATGATATTAATAATATAAATCAATGCTGTTCAGATACTTATGCAGCATTTGCAGGTGTATCAAGTATTAATAATGTAAGAAATTTGGAATCTTTTAAAAATTGCGAAGAATGTATACAAAAATCTATAAAAGCATTAGGTAGAACTAAATGCGATTTCAGACTTACATCTTATCCAGTTTGGACACAGGCACCGCATTATTTTCCAAATTTATTTCAAGAGACAAATAACGTTGAACAAGCTAAAAATAAATGTTTACAGATGTGTAATAAAAGTGCTTATCCAAATGAATGTAAAAAAAACTGTACAATAGATTCTATGGCTGTTGTTCAAAATACTAAAGAAAATTTTTTAAATAATACTCTCAGTAGTTATAAACCTGTTACAAGTAATCCTATTATAAATAAACCTGTTACAAGCAATCCTATCATAAATAAACCTATTACAAACAATCCTATCATAAATAAACCTATTACAAGCAATCCTATCATAAATAAACCTGTTACAAGTAATCCTGTTATAAATAAAAAATATAATATCGAAAATCAACAACCTACTCAGTCTATTCCTCCAACAGACAATACAAAATATAATACAGAATTTTATCTTTCTTTTATTTTAGGTTCAATATTATTTTCTATA
>Ga0214923_10003694_pt1 | contig 19042 bp, 25 predicted proteins | sample LL1510_MetaG_FD_177993 | JGI IMG/M metagenome (GOLD analysis project Ga0214923, IMG submission 177993) | Freshwater microbial communities from Lake Lanier, Atlanta, Georgia, United States - LL-1510 | ecosystem: Environmental > Aquatic > Freshwater > Lake | place: USA: Georgia | collected...
CAAGCGGATCAGAGCGGCGGGGACAGCGAAACCGTGGATTTGAGCGAAGACACGATCAGCATCATCAACAAGGAGATTGAAGCCCTACAGAATATCTCCGATCCGAAGCGACTGAAGACGCTTGTGCGTGAACTGTATGCGGAGTGCATTGCAAACGAGAGTGCCAAGCCATGATTACATTCAACAAGATACGATGGAAGAATCTCCTAAGCACGGGAAACTACTTCACGGAAGTGCAGTTGGACAAGCATTCCACCACGCTCATTTGCGGTGAGAACGGTGCGGGCAAGACCACCATGTTGGATGCCCTGACCTTTGTGCTGTACGGCAAGCCGTTCCGAAACATCAATCTGCCGCAGATCGTGAACTCCATCAACGGCAAGGACTGCGTGGTGGAGATTGAGTTCACCATGAACGGACACGCATACAAGGTAGTCCGTGGGCTGTCTCCGAAGGTATTCACGATTGAGAAGGACGGCAAGACCGTTGAGCAGACGGCTAATGCGAAGGACTACCAAGCCATTCTTGAGGGGCAAATCCTCAAGATGAACTACAAGACATTCTGTCAGGTTGTGATTCTTGGCTCAACGAACTATGTGCCGTTCATGCGACTTCCTGCTGCTGATCGCCGCAACATCGTAGAGAACCTGTTGGATATTGATGTGTTCTCCAAGATGAACGAGGCTCTGAAGAATCGCATCTCCTCCACGAAGGAAGAACTCCGTGGAGTTGAGTCGCAGATTTCTACCCTCAAACTAAAGATAGAACACAAGGCGGACATGATCGCCAAGATTGAGGAAAAGTCCGACAGTCAGTTGGAATCGTACAACAAGTCTCTGGCGGAAGAGCAGACAGCACTCACGGCACTGCTTGAACGGAAGGCTAACCTACAAAGCGAGATTGCTGCGCTTGCAGAGAGCGTGGCATCCGTGGACAAGCAGCGCGACTCTATCTCGCAGATGACGGCTCTACGAAAGCAGATGCAGTCCAGTGTGAAGAAGGTGCAGGAAGAGAAATCGTTCTATGAACAGAACGAGGAGTGTCCTGTGTGCAAGCATGAACTGCCTGACCAGTTCCGTCAGGACATGATCTCCAAGAAGGACTCCCGTGAGATTGAGTTGGTCACGGCACTTCAAAAAATGCAGACGATGCTTGAGGATGCACGAACCAAGTTGGACAAGTCCACAGAGGTTCTGTCCCTGATTGAATCCAAGAAGCAGGAATCCCACAAGGTGGATTCTGCTATTGCCTCTTCCAAGAAGTACATGAAGCAGTTGCAGGATCTTTCCCGCAAGACCGAAGAAGAGAAGGGAACGGTGCAGACCGAGCGTGACAGCATGGCTGCTCTACAGACCGAAGAGCAGGGCGCGGAAGCACAGCGGAAGGAGTTCGTGGAGGATCTTCACACAATGGAGATTGCCACGGTGCTGCTGAAGGACAGCGGAATCAAGCGCAAGATTATTCGTAAATACATTCCTGCACTCAACAAGATCATTAACAAGTATTTGATTTCAATGGATTTCTTCGCTCAGTTCACCCTGAACGAGGACTTCAATGAAATAATCAAGAGCCGCCACCGCGACGAATTTTCGTATGATAATTTCAGTGAGGGTGAAAAATTGAGAATCGACCTGTCCCTCTTGCTAGCGTGGCGAGACATTGCTAGAATGAAGAACAGTGCGAACACGAACCTTCTCATCTTGGACGAGGTATTTGATTCTTCTTTGGATGCCGTGGGTACTGAAGAGGTCATCAAGATCCTACAGAGCATGGGCGGTTCGAACAACATATTCGTGATCTCCCACAAGTCGGATCAACTGCTAGACAAGTTCCAAAACATCTTGACCTATAAGAAGGTCAACAACTTCAGCAAACTATGCTAACCATGAGTCGGAAACTTTCCAACGAACGCGCTCGCAACATTCTGTCGGGAGGCGAAGAGCCTGACTTTACAGCCATTCCTCAAGACGCAGACACCGATCTACTTTTGGAAAAGTCTCTCCACTGGTATCGGCAGAATTTCAATTCGTCTGCCGCGAAGAAGTGGATTGTGGATTGGCTAACTGCGGAGGGTCGTGACGAGGACGCAAAACTAGTGTCCCGTGCATCTAAAAATTCACTGAAGATGATCTCTCCGTACTGCCGTTGCGCCAGTCGTGGGTTTCCCCTCACGGACAAGCAGCGGGAGTTTATCTGCAAGAATGTGGGTGAACTGCTTGATGACGCACGGAAGCGCGTTCCCACGGAGCCAACCGAGCGGGTAACGGTTCAGGATCGCATTGAAGCCAAGGCAAATGAGATGCTGACCACCCTTGAGCCTGTGCTTGATACTGCTATTGAGAGCGTCATGGCGACCAAGAAGAAGCCTAATCCCCTCATGGATTGGATCAAGGGGGCTGATCTAAACAAGCCTATGGCTACGGTGGCACTCCATCGCCTAGAGCAGTCTTACGCCGACCTGAAGGCAGCGCACGACAAGACAGACGCGGACTTGGTTGAGGGGTACTCGTATTTGAAGCCTAAGAGCCTGAAGACTCTTGTAGAATATTTTGATGAAGCCATTCGTAATTTGAATGACCGTCTTGGTGTATTGAAGGCTTCTCGCAAGCCCCGTAAGCGCAAGGCAAAGAGCGTACAGGCACAGATCAAGGGATTGAAGTTCTTGTCAAGATGTGAAACCTTTGGTGTTGACTCTGCGAAAGCAAGTGATATCATTGGGTCACAAGGCTTCATCATGTTCAACACCAAGAACAACAAGGCTACGGTTTTCGTGGCAGTCGAACCCAAGAGCGGACTGTCCGTGAAGGGGTCTACGATCATGGGATTTGATTCTGCAAAGTCCTACGAAAAGACTGTCCGCAAGCCCGAAGACTTTGTGAAGAATGCCGATGGATGCAGAAAGAGTTTTACCGCTGCGGTGCGTTACCTCAACGGCGTGAAGACAAAGGCGGGAGTTCCCACGGGTCGTGTCAACAAGCACTGCCTCATTCTACAGGTACAGTAATGATTCTCGTAGACAACACACAGGTTCTGATGTCCTCCATCTTTGCACAGCAACGGGACATCGGTGCAATTGACGAACATCTTGTGCGACACATGGTGCTGAACACCTATCGTATGTACCGCAAGAAGTTCTTCCGCGAGTACGGGGAACTGGTGATCTGTCAGGACGGTGGAGCGTCTTGGCGGCGTGAATACTTCCCCATGTACAAGGCAAAGCGCAGGGCTGACCGCAAGGAGAACCCCGAGCAGTGGGAGAGGTTCTACGGCATCATCAACACCATCCGCGATGAAGTCGCGGAAAACTTCCCGTACAGGAACATGATTGTGCAGGGCTGCGAAGCCGATGACATCATTGCATTCCTGACAAAGCGATACGCTCCCACCGAGAAGGTTCTCATCTTGAGCGGGGACAAGGATTTTGGTCAACTGCAACTACATCCTGGCGTAGTTCAGTATTCTCCGCTGCTGAAGAAGTTCATCACGGTGGAGAATCCAAAGCAGTATCTGCTTGAACACATCATCAAGGGAGACTCCTCTGATGGTGTTCCAAACATTCTTTCTGACGATGATTCATTCGTGGACGAGTCCAAGCGACAGAAGCCTGTGACGAAGAAGCGAATGGAAGAAATCTTGGAGTTCTACGCCGATACAGGCAATATTCCGACAAAGTATTCCGCTAATTGGAATCGCAACAAGACGCTGATTGACTTGCTGCACATTCCTGCGGAGTACGAAGAAAGAATTGAATCGGAGTGGAATAAACCTTTTACCCCTTCTCGCGCCAAGATACTGAACTACATGATTGAGAAGGGACTACGCAACCTGATTGAGGATATCGGAGATTTCTGAAATGAGCAGAAGCAATGACTGGAGCGAATACGACCGCGACCCTAGTGCGAGAAAGGCGCGCAAAAGCGTAGATCGCAAGCACAAGAGTGCGAGGCGGCACGATGAAAAGCAGCAACTCAAGGATTATGTGGACGATCTGAACGCAGGACGAAAGGACTTTAATTATGACGAGTACGAAGACAATGACGAGTAATTCCACTACCATCTCAAAGCGAACTCTTGAAATCCTCAAGAACTTCGCGTCCATCAACTCTGGCATCATCGTGAACGAGGGCAACACCCTGAACACGCTGTCGTCCACGAAGAACATTCTTGCGGAAGCCAAGGTTGGCGAGACTTTCACGAAGTCGTTTGCCATTTGGGACTTGAACAAGTTCCTTGGTACTGTGAGTCTGTTCAAGGATCCAGAGTTCGTGTTTGAGGAGAACTACATCACGGTGAAGAGTGGCAAGTCTAGTGTGCGGTACTACTACTGCGACCCGAAGTTGGTGACTTCGACAAGCAAGAAGATTGCCATGCCGTCCCCCGTGGTGCAGTTTGATCTCACGGCAAAGGATTTTGCGGACATCATCAAGGCAGCGTCCGTGCTTCAGGTGGGACACCTGTGCGTCCGCTCGTCTGCTGACGGTTCCAAGATTGAACTTGCCGCCACGGACAAGGGTGATGTGACTTCCAACTTCTATTCGCTTGTGGTGGGAGACAACACTTCAGGAGCCACATTTGAGTTCATCTTTGATGTGGAGAACCTGAAGATCCTGCCTGGCGACTACACCGTTGCCATTTCGGAGAAGGTTGTTTCGTCCTTCTCCAACAAGAATGAACCGCTGACCTATTGGATTGCTCTGAACGCTGACTCTACCTACGAGGCTTGATTCGTGACTACAACTGAAACCGTGAAGGGTCTTTGGGTTGAGAAGTACCGCCCACAGACCGTGGAAGACTGCATTCTGCCAACGGAAACGCATGAGAGTTTCATGCGGATGGTTGAGCGGGGAGAACCACAGAACCTCCTGTTGTCGGGAGGACCAGGCTGTGGCAAGACCTCCGTGGCGAAGGCACTCTGCAATGATCTTGGTTGTGACACCATGATCATCAACTGCTCCGAGGATGGCAACATTGACACCCTCCGCACGAAGATTAGGAGTTTCGCTTCCACCGTGTCCTTGACCGATGGGGTCAAGAAGGTCGTGATCTTGGACGAGTTTGACTATTCAAACGCACAGTCCACTCAACCCGCCCTTCGCGGTTTCATTGAAGAGTTTGCGGACAACTGCCGCTTCATCCTGACTTGCAACTTCAAGAACAGGGTGATTGAGCCGCTGCACTCACGATGCACCTGCATTGACTTCCGCATTCCGTCCAAGGAGAAGCCTGCTCTCGCGGTGAAGTTCCTGAAGCGGGCAGCGGAAATCCTTGAAGCGGAGGGGGTGCAGTACGATGAGAAGGTGGTAGCCCAACTCATTATGAAGTACTTCCCCGACTTCCGCCGTACCCTGAACGAGTTGCAGCGGTACGCCGTGAGCGGCAAGATTGATGTGGGCATCCTGAACAGCGTGGGTGATGTGGCTGTGAAGGAGTTGATCAAGCACATGAAGTCCAAGGATTTCGGTGCTGTCCGCAAGTGGGTGGTGGAGAACTTGGACAACGATCAGACCCGCATCTTCCGTGCGATCTACGACAGCCTGTACGAGACTGCGGAGCCTGGCTCCATTCCTCAAGCCATTCTTGTGCTTGGCGACTATCAGTACAAGGCAGCGTTTGCAGCCGACCATGAGATCAATCTCACTGCGTGTCTTGTGCAGTTGATGATGGAGGTGAAGTTCAAGTAATGGCACGCAATCGGAGTCTACGAAAAGGTAGAGTGTTCAAGGATTTCAAGGACAGGCGGGAGTATCAGGAATCACTCACTCCTGTCGATTTTCCTGATCCCCCGCACTATTCCATAATGCCTGAAGCCGTTAGGAAGATGATGAATCAGGACATCTCAAAAATGACACGATCCGAACTTGATGAGATGATGCGTGTGAACAAGCAATACCTGAAGGAATACAACAAGAAGACCAATGGCAGGAAGAACCGATGTCGCACCAACTGACTGATTATTTGAATGCCATCAATGTGAACAAGGAACCGCTTTTGGACGAGAGCGAGTCGTACACGAAGCAGTCGTATCCCCCGTTCGTGGTGACGCGCTGCTTGTCGTATTTCCCTGACACGCTGTTCGCCGCGAACGAGATGAACATCCGCCCCCACTTGGATTCAAAAATGCACTTTGACTTTCTGCGGGGTGCGGTGCGTCCTCGCAAGCGGTTCTCCAAGTGGCTGAAGCGGGAGGAAGACACCCGTGTGGCGGCTCTGGTGGAGTACTACGGCATCTCCACGCGGAAGGCACGGGAAGCCCTGTCCGTGCTGTCTGAAGCCGATGTGGAGGAGATACTGGCGGCTGTGGACAAAGGTGGAAAGCGGCGTTAATCTAAATAGTTCCGTGTCTGTTCAATATTTAGGAGTGAACGCAACATGGAACAAAATGAACGCTACATCGACCTTGAGACAACCGATCTGCTTGAGGTCGTGCTACAGAAACCTGATGACTTTTTGAAAGTCCGTGAAACGCTGACCCGCATTGGCGTATCGTCCCGAGCCGAAAAGAAGTTGTGGCAGTCGTGCCATATCCTCCACAAGAAGGGCAAGTACTACATTGTCCACTTCAAGGAGATGTTTGCATTGGATGAATTGCCTACTTCGATTAATACCGAAGACATCGGAAGACGAAACACGATTGCTTGTTTGCTTGAAGAATGGGGCTTGGTGAAGATCGTGGACAAGGCAAAGATCACAGACAAGGTTCCCCTCAACAAAATAAAGATCTTGCCATTCAAAGAGAAGGGTGAGTGGGAACTCTGTCCTAAATACCACATAGGAAGGTCTAAAAAGACCATGAAGCCCGAAGAGTGAACAACGGAGATATATTATGAAACTAGTGATCAAGTTCCCTACCCGCAATCGTCCCGAAAAGTTTAAGACTGTGTTTACGCGCTATCTTACCTTCCTTAGTGGACGGCATGATGTGCGTTTCATCGTCACGATGGATGAAGACGATCCCACGATGAACAACCCAGAGATGCAGCAGTGGTTTGCCACTCGCTCACAGAACGCACAGATTGAGTGCTTCTACGGAAACTCCAAGAGCAAGATTGAGGCTTGCAACGCGAACCTAGAGGGCGTGGACGGCGATGTGCTGCTGCTTGCGTCTGATGACATGGTTCCCGTGCAGATGGGATACGATGACATCATTGCCAAGGTGTACGAGCAGGCTTTCCCTGACTACGATGGAGCCATCAAGTTCTGGGATGGTCTGCGTCCAAAGGAAGACCCGCTGATGACCCTGACGGTCATGGGATTCCCGCTGTACAAGCAGTTCGGATATATCTACAATCCCGAATACAAGTCGGTCTACTGCGACAATGAGCAGACACAAGTGTGCATGGCTCTAGGGAAACTACGCCGCTGCGATATTTGCATCATTCAACACCAGTGGACAAACGAACCCTTTGACACGCTTCATGCCCGCAACGAAAATTCTGAAATGTATGGTGTGGATGGAGAAACATTCAAGCGTCGCGCCGCAAACAAATTTGACATGGAGGTAATGTTCAATGCCAGTGCCAGCAAGTGATATCAAGTTTAGTATTTTGATTCTGTCTATTCCCGAACGCATCGAATCCATGAAGGCAGCAGTGAATCACCTTCAGGAACAGGCAGACGCAACAGGACAACCCAAGTCCGTAGAAATTCTCGTTATGCTTGACAATCGCTCAAAGAGCATTTCGGAAAAGCGAAATGATTTGCTCATGGCAGCGCGTGGCAAGTACATTGCATTCTTGGATGATGATGATGCTGTTAGCAAAGACTACATGAGCAAGATTCTTCAAGCCATTGATGAACACAATGGAGTTGACTGCATTTCCTTTAATCAGTGGTGTAGTCTTGATGGTGAGCCAATGGATGTAGAGTTTGGTATCGGAAATCCCCACGGTCAGTTGTGGAGAGATGAAGATGGTTTCCTCGGGGACATAAAGCGTCCTCCATACCATATGTGTCTATGGCGGCGAGACATTGCTATCACAGAGGGATTCAATCCTGTTTATGGAGCAAACGGTCAGTCTTCCGAAGACATCGACTGGCTGATGCGTCTGTATCCAAAGATTCAAACCGAGCATCATATTGATGATGCTCTTCATGGATACATCTACAACTCCAAGACCACAACCTCTCTTGTTCCACAGGATCAGCAATGAAAATACTGCTGAACTATGCGGACGGTAAGTTCTTGGAGTCTCAATTCAAGAATAGCCAAACAGGTCTTGCGGCAGGATTTAATGTGGTGTATCAAATGAACAGGAGTGAAATCAGTCCTGTGTTCATAGAACAAAACAAACAAATCATGTCAAGCAAAAGAGGAGTTGGATATTGGTTGTGGAAATCCTACTTCATAGACACGATTCTACAGACTATGAGAGAGTCCGACATTCTGTTCTATGCAGATTCTGGCTCAATGTTTATTCGTAGAATGGAACCAATCTTTGATGCTGTTACCAAAGATGAGAGGGGAGTTGTGGGTTTTCATATGGCAGGAAAGCATCTTGAACGACACTACACCAAGAGAGATGTTTTGCGTCAAATGGGAGCAGACACAGCAGAGATCAGGGATACCCCACAACGAATGGCTAGTTTCATGTGTTTCAGGGGAACCGTTTCAGCCAAATCTATAGTAAGAGAGTACATGAAACTGTGTTGTGATTTTGATCTGATTTCAGACTCTCCTAATAAGGATGGGTGGGTTGAGCCAGATTATGTTGATCACAGACACGATCAATCTATTTGGAGTGTCTTGACAAAGAAGTACAACATTACTATGCTTCCAGATCCTACTCAATGGGGTGTGCAGCACGGAGAGACTACTAACGAAGAGCAGTACATCTTCCACACAAGAGATCCAAAATGATTCCATCTATACAGATGTTTTGCCTCTTTCATAAGGGGCTTCGTGAAGAGATATACAACCCATACAGAAACAGCCCTCACAAATTTACTTTTGTGAGAGTTGGTACTCATGAATACTCAGTAAAGAATGATTGGATTCGTGAGTCGGTTCTTGATGCTAACACCCTGCCCAATTTCAAGTCGTATGGTCCTCGTTGGGCAGAATTTGAATTTCTGTTGAATCTTGTTTCTGATCCATCTACTTTTGATTCGGTAGTCACAGGTGATTGGATCGGAATGACGCAGTATGATCACGGCATGGAAATCAATTTCTCCAATATGCCTCTGTTTGATTTTTTTGGTTGGAAGATGGAAACCAATTCAATCCGAAACGATGTGAATTATTTTGCACTCCGAACATTTCCTATCCGTGAGTACGAACTTCCAGTGAATAGAACCTGCATGGATTACAATAGTCCACAGAAACTTCAGGGAGATCCGTCTTGTTACTTTGCTATGGCAGATCATTTCAACGAGTACTACGGAACGAGCAAGAGTGCATATGATGTGTTCTTGCATGACGAAAACAAGTTGCCCCTCTGTTCTTCATTCATAGTTCATCGTGAAGGATTCAAGGATTTGGTTCAGTACTTGAGATGGGTTGCCGACAACAAGAATCTTGATTGTTTCGACCCCGCTAAAACTTGTCGTCAGCAGGGAGGACTGATGGAACGCTATTTGGCTTCTTGGTTTGTCTTCCGTGGGATGAGAATGTTTGACGCTTCGGTAAATGTGATTTCACTATGAACATATTAACACTTAAAAATGGCAAAACTGTTTTGCCAATGTGCATCAATCTTGAACGCAGCAAAGACAGAAAAGAGTATGTTCAGTGGTGTTGCTCGTCTCTTGATTTTCCTATCAATTTCTTGAAGGCGGTTGACAAGAATTTCATGATGGATCGAAATACGAATCAGCCTATCAAGACAGAGCAAGTAGTGTGTGGTGGATCGGATATTGTAGATGGCGTAACCGAAGAGATCGAAATATCCGTTACTGATCCACAATACAGCGACAGAAAGTACAGATACTGCCCACCGAGCAAATACTGTAAGGTGTACAAGCCATATGTCCACTCACTGTATGTGGCTGCAATTGGATGTGCATTTTCTCATCTGGAATGCATGAGGGCTTCCTCTGAAGCAGGAACAGACTTTGTGTTGATACTTGAAGACGATGTTGCTTTCGCCAAACTAGACTACGGGTCTGCACTATCAGTAATCTGCGATGAAGAGTTTGATGTTTGCATTGTCGGATCGTCTCCTCAAAGACAGTATCTGCCACAAGAGGGAGGTTTCTCGAACGAATATTTGTATGAGACTTCCAAGAATCAGTGGTATAGTGGGGCATCTGCTTATTTGGTGAGTCGTGAGTTTGTGCAAAAAAGGTATCCATTTGATTTTGTCTCTTGTGCCGCAGATGAGTTTTTTGGCTATGCACAACTTGAAATGGGTGCTACAATACTAGCCCTCAAGACACCCATATTTGGTCTATCTGACTACTGTATCGCAAGCACAAATACCCCGAGGAACGGATGAACATGAAAAAGGATCTTCAGCAGGTCACTCTCATTGGAGTTGATGGAACGGGAGAAGACCTAGAGGCACTAGACTCTGTTTTAACTTGGTGCATGAAGCATTTTGATTTTCATTCGGTGCTTCATGTTTCTGGAGGAGGTGTTTCTGCATCATACAATGGAATCACTCGTCTTGGCTTTAATAGGATGTCGTATCTTGACTACAACAAGTTTTGCCTATACACTTTACCCGATCTAGTCAAGTCTGATTACTGCATGATTGTTCATGCAGATGGTTTCATAGTTAATCCTCATCTGTGGGAAGATGAGTTTCTGAACTACGATTACATCGGCGCACCTTGGTACATTTCTGACACAGAGGTTCTTCCTTGGCTCAGTGGATCTCCGAACATAGTTGGTAATGGAGGTTTTTGTATCAGGAGCAAAAAGTTCTTGGAGTTTTCTAAATCTTTTGTTGGATACGATGGAACAAGAAATGAGGATGTATTCCTGTGTATTGATAATTACGGTAAGGCTACGGAAGAGGGGATAAAGATTGCGGATCGTGATACTGCTGCAAGATTCTCTGTTGAGATATTGAGTCAGCGTTATCCAAACATCCAAAACTGTTTCGGGTTTCATGGTAAGCATAACATGAATCAAGCAATTGAACTAGTAAACAACTGGAGATCAAAATGAACACGCTGATCACTTCGCTTCACTGGGATGACAATCCACCGCAGATCATGGAAAAGCAAAAGAAAGTATTCGACAAATTCGGATACGATATTGTTCAGACGCGGGCAAGTATCCGTCATCCAGACTATATGGATTGGATAATGAACAACACTTCATACGACAGATATCTTTTTGTTGATAGTGATTGCATCCCACTCAGCAGAGATGTTGTTGAAGAGGCTCTTGACAAGGTTACCAATACAACAAAGGTATTTGGTTGCGCTCAGGCTACCAATCATCTGTCTCCCGAGTTCAATAAGCACATTTATGCTGCTGCATTTTTTCTACCACTCACCCAAGACATCTACAATAAATTGGGTCGTCCATCTTTTCGAGAAACACACCGATCAGATGTTGCAGCAGAACTAACATGGAGTGCAAAGGAGAGGCAAATTCCTGTTGAACTGTGGTATCCTAAGCGGAGCAAGAAAGATCTGATATGGAATCTTGGTGATTGGGGTAAGTATGGAGTTGGATCATTCTATGGTCCAGAAGGCACAGATGAAGAAAAGGTGTTTCATCTTTTTGAAATCAGAGTGAGCGTTGAACGCGGAACTCTTGGTATGTTCTTGGATGAGTGTGATAGGGTCATAAATCTATGAGCAGTTCTGTATCCGTATACGGTTCTACGGGGTTCATTGGATCTAGGTTCTGTGAAATGTTCCCGTATGCAATCCGTGTTCCGAGAGAACAAAACGAGCCTATGTCCAATGATGTGCTGTACTTCATAAGCACAACACACAACTACAACATTTTCACCGATCCACACAAAGACATCGACACCAATTTGTCAAAAATGATTGATGTTCTTGAAGCCTGTAGAAACAAAAACCCAAACACGGTGTTCAACTTTGTGAGTTCGTGGTTTGTTTATGGCATGAACTGCACACTGGATACAAAAGAAACTGATCTGTGTGATCCGCGAGGATTCTATTCGATCACCAAGCGAGCAGCAGAACAGATGTTGGTTTGCTATTGCAAGACGATGGGAATCAACTATAGGATCATGAGGCTGACTAACATCATTGGAGTCGGAGACAAGAATATTTCTGCAAAGAAGAACGCTATACAGCACATGATTGGTTTGCTTAAGAAGAATGAACCCGTCAAATTGTATGACCAAGGTTCCAACATACGAGACTTCATGTATGTTGACGATGCTTGCAGGGCTATTGATGTTTGTATTAGAAACAGTCCGCTAGGAGAAACCATCAATATTAGTAACAGTCAGCCTGTTTCTATTTTCCAGGTAATGGATTATGCTAAGAAGAAACTCAATTCATCGTCAGAACTGATGTCTATAGAGACTCCTGACTTTCATAAGGTTGTTCAGGTAAAAGATGTTTGCTTGAACAACGAGAAACTTCTTTCGTATGGTTACTCTCCTTCGATACATACATTCGAAGCAATTGATCGAATTCTAAAAAACTGAAAGGTGCATTATGGAACTAGTGGTAACTGGTGGAAGAGGATTCATCGGCAGTCACTTTGTAGAGAAGGCTCTTGAAGAAGGACATAGTGTAGTAGATTTTGACTGCATGAGTTACTGCTCCAACGAAGAATTGCCATTCGACAATCACGAAAATTACAAGCACATCAAGATGGACATTTGCGATATTTCGCATCTACCGTCTTGTGATGTTGTTGTGAACTTCGCCGCCGAAACCCATGTTGACAACTCCATCAATGATACGAATCCTTTCATCAAGAGCAACATTCTAGGAGTTCATAATTTGCTTGAGATCATTCGTGGCAAGCAGATTCACGAACGCCCCCTGTTTGTTCAAATCAGCACCGATGAGGTCTATGGCGACAGAGCCGATGGATCGTTCCGTGAGACGGATAAACTCACCCCAAGTAATCCGTACTCTGCTTCCAAGGCTGCGGCTGAGATGTTGGTATTGTCGTATCACAGAACATATGGGATTAACTATCTGATCACTCGCAGTTCAAATAATTACGGTCCTCGTCAGTACTACGAAAAACTCATCCCCAAGTCTATTCGCTGCCTCGAAACCGCGAAGAAGATTCCACTACATGGTGATGGATCGTATGTCCGTGATTGGATCTTTGTAAAAGACAATGTTGGTGCGATATACACTCTCATACAAAATGGTGTTCGAAACGATACATTCAATATTGGTGCAGACAATCACATGACCAATTTGCAGGTGGTTGAATATCTTCTGTCCATTTTCGGAAAGACTACTGACGAAATACAATTTGTTCCAAATCGGTGGGGTCAAGACTTGCGATACTCACTGAATACTGATAAGATTCGCTCAATCGGTTGGACTCCCGAACACGCGAAAGGAATATTCAAGTGGTGGAACTAAACATCATGCAGCAGGACAAGCAGAAGATGCTTAACGATCTTGTCACGGAGATCGTAAAATCAAAATCCAAGCAGTGGACTGCGGGTACTGATTGGGTTCAGTACTCTGGCTCTGTGTTGGATGAGCGAGAGTACATTGCAGTAATCGAATGTCTGCTTGAGGGATGGCTCGCTTTGGGAGAGAATGGGATTCGCTTTGAGAACAAGTTTCCAAAGAGACTTGGCAAGGAACACGGTTGCCTAGCAAATAGCGGATCAAGCGCAAATCTTTTAATGGTCACGGCTCTTGCTTCAAAGAAACTGTGGAATCTTCCAAAGGGTTCAAAGATCATTACTCCCGTTGCAGGATTTCCCACAACAATCAATCCCATCATTCAAAACGGATTCACCCCTGTGTTCATTGACATTGAAATGGACACACTCAACCTGAACATTCAACAGTTGGAAGCGGCAGCAAAAAGTGGAGCAAGCGCACTTGTGTTTGCCCATGTTCTGGGCAATCCGCCAAACATGGATGCAGTGATGGACATTGTTCGCCGCTACGATCTTATTTTGATCGAAGACTGCTGTGATGCGCTTGGAAGCACTTACAGGGGTCAGGCACTAGGCTCGTTTGGTGAAATGGCTACTTGCTCATTCTATCCCGCTCATCACATCACTATGGGAGAGGGTGGTTTCATCGCTACGAAGACAAAGGAACAGGAGATGATCCTGAAGAGCCTCCGAGAATGGGGACGAGGTTGCTATTGCTCTGGCAAGGCTGCTTCTTGTCTGAAGAATGGTATGTGCAAAAAGCGTTTCAGCAACTGGTTGCCATCTCTTCCTGATGAAGTTTTTGATCACAAGTATGTGTACGAAGAAATCGGATACAACCTGAAGCCGCTTGATCTACAGGCTGCTATGGGTCTTGTGCAATTGGAAAAATTGGACTCCATCATCGAAACACGAAAGCACAACTATCGAAGACTGTTTGAGATTTTCTCTCGCTATGATGATAAGTTCATTCTCCCAAAAGCCACCGAAGGTTCTGATCCTGCTTGGTTTGCTTTTCCCCTGACTGTAAAGGAAAACGCAGGCTTCAAGAGAACCGAACTAACCATGTTCTTTGAAGAAAACAAGATTCAAACCCGAAATTACTTTGGTGGAAACATTCTCTTACAGCCTGGTTACGCGCATCTTGCACAGGGAGATCCTATTGTGGACTTCCCGAACGCAACCACTGCTACCACCAACACTTTCTTTTTGGGTACGAGTCCAAGAATCACAGACCCCCAAATTGACTATATTGAAGAAATTCTGACCAACTTTATGAAAGGACGCTGACCATGACCGAACAAGCACCAACAAAAACTCCAATTGAACATTACTACAAGGACGAAATGTTTGTTCCTTCGTGGTTCAGTTTTCCGAATCTATATTCGTATGTTGTGCAGAAGTTTCCGAGCGGAAGCCATTTCGTTGAGGTGGGTGCTTGGAAGGGATGCTCATCATCATACATGGGAGTAGAAATTCACAATTCTGGCAAGAGCATTCGTTTTGATTGTGTGGACACATGGAACGGGACTGTTAATGATCCTGTTCACGATGCAGATACCGATGTTCAGCAGAAGACACTTTACGAGAAGTTCTTGGCTAACACGCAGCGAGTGAAGGATTACATCAATCCTGTCAGGATGGATTCTCTTGAGGCAGCAGCGACATACGAAGACAATTCTTTGGACTTTGTTTTCATTGACGCTGATCACACATACGAAGCAGTAAAGAAAGATGTTGAGGCTTGGCTTCCGAAGATTAAGCCTGGTGGAATCCTTGCAGGACACGATTACGCTTGGTGTGAAGATGTCCGAAACGCAGTCCACGACGGATTGGGTGTTGGTAAAGATACGATCATGTCTGATCCTTGGAATGAGGGTTGTTGGTGGATTACTCTTAACGAGGAAAACGAAGAGTGAGAGCATTAGTAACTGGTGGAGCAGGATTCATAGGTTCGAATCTGGTTGATCGTCTAATTTCTGACGGTCACGATGTAACCGTGATCGACAATGAGTCAGCAGAATCAAACGAGCAGTTCTACTGGAATTCTCTAGCAAAGAATTATCAATACTGCATAACGGATTACACCATGACTCGTAAACTCTACGAGCATCAAGATGTCGTGTTTCACATGGCTGCGGAATCACGAATTCAAAATTGTATAAGTGATCCTGTTAAGGCTGTTGAAACCAACCTAACGGGAACAGCAACCGTATTGCAGTGCGCCAGAGTGTGTGGAGTTAAGCGAGTAATCTATTCTTCCACATCATCAGCATACGGACTTGCTAATCCTTATCCAAACATAGAAACGATGCCGACTGATTGCCTGAATCCATACTCTGTAACCAAAGTGGGCGGGGAAGAACTGTGCAAAATGTATAGTAGATTGTATGGACTACAGACTTTGATTTTCAGGTACTTCAATGTGTATGGAGAGAGACAGCCTGTTCGTGGGCAGTATGCTCCTGTTGTTGGAGTATTCTTGCGGCAAAAATCTGCTGGAAACGAAATGACAATTGTTGGCGATGGTGAGCAGAGGCGGGATTTCGTTCATGTAAACGATGTTGTTCAAGCAAATATTCTAGCGTCTACTTTCACACCATCAGACGACTACATATGGGGTCAGATTTACAACATCGGGACGGAAACAAACCATTCCGTAAACGATATTGCAAAAATGATTGGCGGAAAAAGTGTGCATATTCCTCCACGGGACGGAGAGGCTAGGGTGACTCTTTCTGACTGTACCAAGGCTAAGACGCATCTTGGTTGGAAAGCAAACACAAGTATTGATGATTGGATTTCACAAAACCGATAACAGGAGAGTCGTGATGTCAACAGTATGTCTGTCAATGATCGTAAAGAATGAAACCCACATCATTCACGAATGTCTTGATTCCATTAGCCCACACATTGATTACTGGGTCATTGTTGATACTGGTTCAACCGATGGCACACAAGATCTAATTCGAAATTACTTCAAGGAGAAGGGCATTCCAGGAGAACTGATTGAACGCCCTTGGGTCAACTTTGGTTACAACAGAAGCGAAGCACTAGATCTTTGCACGGGCAAGGCTGATTATGCCTGGATGATTGATGCTGATGATCGCATTGTTGGCAACTTCAAGTATCCTCACGGAAAGAATCTATCAGCAGATGCTTATGCTTTGAAGTGCGGAAGAGAGCAGTGCATCTGGTGGCGAAATCAGATTTTCAAGACTGGAATCGGTTGGAAGTACATTGGTGTTCTTCATGAGTACGCTCATACCGAAAAACAGCCTCTGACTCAAGAAAAGATTGATGGTAACTATCATCTTGAGGCGCGCACACTTGGTGCCAGAAATGTGAACATAACTCCAGTTGAAAAGTACTCCAAGGACGCAGAACTTCTTCTTGAAGCACTGAAGACAGAACCACAGAATTCTCGCTATCAGTTCTACTTGGCGCAGTCGTACTTTGACTCGCAGCAGTGGGACAAAGCCATTGAAGCGTACTACAAGCGGGTGGAGATGGGTGGATGGGAAGAGGAGTGCTACTACTCACTGTTCCGTATCGCTTTGTGTGAAATAGCAAAGAATTCTAACTGGACTATTGTTCAACAAAAACTACTAGACGCATACGATTACCGCCCGTGTCGCGCAGAGCCGCTTCACGCCATTGCTCGTTTCTTGCGAATGAACAATCGCCCCCGTGCGGCTTATCTGTTCGCAAAGGAAGCAGCGCAGATTCCATTTCCACAGCACGATATTCTGTTTATAGACACCAATGTTTACACATGGATGGCTTTGGATGAACTTGCGTCTACTGCCTACTATGTTCACGATTACCGAACAGGATATGCTGCGGCAGATGCTCTTCTGCGTCAAAATCGACTTCCGCAAACAGAGGTGGAGAGAATGCAGAAAAACCACGCTGCATACTTTGAAAAAATAAATCAGATGGATCAGGTGAATGTTGATGCTCAAATGCGTCAAAAGTTCCCAGGACAAGGCATGAACATTGCATCTCCACAAAAACCAAATACCTTGCTTGGGGTAGAGCCAACAGTTTCCATAAATAAAAACAGATCATTCAAGAAGAGAAAAAAGTAATGGCAAGAACAAGTAATTCTGGAAAAGGTAAGGGCGGTTTCGCAAGCGCAAAGACCCGACGCGCAAGAAAAGAAGCCGCACTCGTCAAAAGCGCAAATCGCGCTCGTAATGCAGCAGCAAAGGCACGGTAATGGCATCAGCGTACTATGACATCAATGCACAACAGCACTCCACGCTGAACTTTCACGCGGAGTACTATGACGAAAATGGAAACGCTGTTGACCTGACGGGATACACTGCGCGACTCCATGTGCGTCCAAACAATGACTCGTCCAAACTGTACTTGATGATCACTACATCAGGAGTTACGAGTGGAGGGGTTACTGGAGAATTTGGTGTCACTCAAGGTATCAGTGGCAGCGGTAGAATTTATTTGAACAAGGGCGAAACGGGTGGAGCATTCACTGGCGGAATTTTGATTACAGCCGATGCGACCACAATGGGTTATGTTCGCGTGGGGTCATGGAAATACTCGCTTGATCTCACAAAGGGTGTCACTACGGATGAACTCATGCAGGGACAGTTCGTGGTGACTCCGAAGAACACCCGATGAAACTGAAGATAAAGGAAACCTCATATTCTGTGAAGCCCAAGCAGGACGAGGGCAAACTGCTGGTGCGTTATGATCAGTTCACCGTGAAGCCCAAACCGCGTGGCGTGAAAATATACCAAGACAAACTCACCACCGTGCTGAAGCACGACCGCCGCAGCGGTGTGCGGATTCAAAAAGTGCAGAACAACAAGATTCTGAAGCAGTGGGATTGACTCCTCTGCTTCTTGTGATACAATCCCCTCAAAGGAGACTTCATCATGGACAAGCCAACACTTGGTTTCTATCTCATTCCCGACACAGGAGCAGCAGTTCCAGAATTTGCCACAGACGGCTCTGCGTGTTTTGATATCTGCGCTCGTTTCCACTACGACCGCGAAAACTCGGAAGCAGATTGGGATGCACACAAGCCCGTGATTGCCTACGGTCCACAGAATGTAAAGAGCGAAATCTATCCCACGCAGGGAGTGCTTGATGTTCCTGCGGGATGGCGATTCCTTGTTCCCACGGGACTCATCCTAGACATTCCAGAAGGCTACTCGGTGCGCCTCCATGCCCGTAGCGGACTCGCCCTGAAGGAGGGCTTGGTGCTTGCGAACTCGGAGGGCGTGATTGACTCTGACTACACCGATGAACTGAAGGTGATGGTGACCGCCATGAGCAACTGCTTGGTGAGCATCCCCAACGGATCGCGCATCTGCCAAGCGGAACTGGTGCGGAATCAGCCTGTCCAATTTGCCAAGATTGACCACCCCCCACTGAAGAAGACGCAGCGTGAAGGCGGATTCGGCAGCACGGGACAGTTTTCATGGGACGCTAACAAGGGAGCCTGATATGACACGCGATGAACTGCTGAAGTTTCACGAAGAGATCACGAAGCAAGC
>Ga0214923_10003695_pt1 | contig 19041 bp, 16 predicted proteins | sample LL1510_MetaG_FD_177993 | JGI IMG/M metagenome (GOLD analysis project Ga0214923, IMG submission 177993) | Freshwater microbial communities from Lake Lanier, Atlanta, Georgia, United States - LL-1510 | ecosystem: Environmental > Aquatic > Freshwater > Lake | place: USA: Georgia | collected...
GGCGCGGTTGGGGGAAAGGGAATCGAACGCCCCGCACCGGATCAGACTCTCCATTGCCTTCTTGTTAATCGCCTTGTACTCCACCCGGGCGCAGAAATCCTCAATCGAACGGAACGGCCCGCCGCTTTTCCGCGCCTCGATCAGCGCATCCACGCAAGCCTCGCCCACGTTCTTCACCGCCCCCAAGCCGAAGAGAATTTTCCCGGGACGAACCGTAAATCGTTTTGCGCTGGTGTTCACGTCCGGCGGCAGGATCTGGATACCCATGCGCTGGGCCTCCGCCGTGAACAGGGCGATTTTGTCGGTGTTGTCCAGCTCGTGGGACAACAGGGAAGCCATGTACTCCGTTGGATGGTTCGCCTTGAGATACGCGGTCTGGCAGGCCACCACCGCATAGGCCGCGCTGTGACTCTTGTTGAACCCGTAGCCGGCAAACTTTTCGAGCAAATCAAAGATCCGCAACGCCTGGGAACGGGGAATCTGATTCACCTGGGCGCAGCCCTGCACGAAGGTCTCCCGCTGCTTGGCCATCTCTTCGGGTTTTTTCTTTCCCATCGCGCGCCGCAACAGATCCGCCTGGCCCAGCGTGTATCCTGCCAGCAGGCGCGCCGCCGCCATCACCTGCTCCTGGTAAATCAGCACCCCGTAGGTTTCCGCGCTGATCTGTTCCAACAGCGGGTGCTCGTAGCTGAACTGGGATTTTCCCTTTTTGCGCTTCACATACTCGTCGATGAGATCCATTGGGCCGGGCCGATACAGGGCGATCAGCGCGATCAGGTCCTCGATGCCTTTCAGGTCAAAGATCGCGCAGGTTCGCCGCATGCCCGGGGACTCCACCTGGAAGACTCCGATGTTTTCGGCCCGGTTCAGCAACTCGTAGGTTTTTTTGTCATCCAGCGGGATCTCCTCCGGCTTCATCTTCTTGCCGGTGGTCTCCTCCACCAGGCGGAGGCAGTCTTGGATCACCGTCAGGGTCTTTAACCCGAGGAAATCCATCTTCAACAAACCGATATCCCCCACCTCGTTCATGGAGAACTGCGTCATCACCGCCCCGGTGTCGTCCCGCGTCAGCGGAAGGTAATCGGTCAGGTCGCGATCGGCGATCACCACGCCTGCGGCATGGGTCCCGCTCTGCCGCACCATCCCCTCCAGCTGGAGGGCGGACTGGATCACCGGCTTCACCGCCTCCTCCTCCGCCATTCGCTTGAATTCGGGAACCTGTTTGAGCGCGTCGGACAATTTCGCCCCCGGCACCTTGGGAATCAGATCCGCGATCCGCGAGGTCTCCCCGAAACTCATGCCCATGACCCGCCCCACATCCCGTACCGCCATCTTCGCCCCCATCGTTCCGAAGGTGATGATCTGCGCCACCGCCCGCTCCCCGTACTTGTTGCGGACATAACGGATCACCTCCTCCCGCCGATCCGGACAAAAATCCATGTCGATATCCGGCGGGGAAATTCGCTCCGGGTTTAAAAACCGCTCAAACAACAAACCATACCGCAGCGGGCAGAGATCGGTGATGCCCAGCACGTAGGAAACCAGGCTCCCCGCCGCACTGCCGCGGCCCGGTCCCACCGGGATTCCCTGCCGCTTGGCGTAGTCGATGAAGTCCCAGACGATCAGGAAGTAACTCACGAATCCGGTCTTCTCGATCACCCCCATCTCGAACTCCAGCCGCTCCCGGAGTTCCTTGTCGGTCCCCGCCCTTTCCCCATACCTCTTGCGCAGTCCTTCCTGGCACAGCCTCCGGAAATATTGCTCCCGCGTCAGGCCGCTGGGCACCGGGAAGGCCGGGAACTTATTGCCCCCCAGGTCGAGCCGCAGTTCGCATCGCTCCCCGATGGCCACCGAACTCTCGAGGGCGTCCGGAAAATCGGCGAAGAGCGTCTCCATCTCCTCGGCCGACTTCAGGTAAAACTCCGGCCCGTACGACTTCATTTTCCGTTCCGGATCGTTCATCCGGCTGTTCGTGGAAATGCACACCAGGATCTCCTGGGTGATCGCATTGTCCCGGCGGACATAATGGACATCGTTGGCCGCCACCAGGGGCGTCTTGGTTTCCTTGCCGAGCCGGCGGTAAAAAGCCCGCACCTTCTCCTCTTCCGGGAGGCCGTGGTTGTGGATCTCCAAAAAGAAATTTTCCGGCCCCAGAATCTCCCGGTATTCTCCGAGGATCCGTTGGGCATCCGCTTCGCGGCCATCCAAAAAGGCCGCGGCCACCTCCCCCTTCAAACAGGCGCTGGTTCCAATCAGGCCCCCGGCATGCTTGGCAAGCAGGGCATGATCGATTCTTGGTTTGTAATAGACGCTTTCCAGATGCGCGGCCGTCACCAGGTGGATGAGGTTTCGGTAGCCTTCCAGATTCCGCGCCAGCAGCAGGAAGTGGTAGTTCGCATCCTTCCCTCCGGTGGTGGATTTTTTCTCAAACCGGTCCCCGGGAGCCATGTACACCTCGCAACCGACGATCGGCTTCACCCCCGCCTTGTTCGCCGCCTGATAGAACTCAATGGCCCCGTACAGGTTGCCATGATCGGTCAGCGCCAGCGCCGGCTGTCCCAGTTCCTTCGCCCGCTCCACCAGATCCGGAATCCGGCAGGCCCCGTCCAACAGGGAATACTCCGAATGGCAGTGCAAATGGACAAAAGACTTCGCCACAGAAGGATGAATTTGATCTCCTTCAAGGGCTTAGCCAGTGAAAAACCTCACTTTTCCGCAAGCATTGGCAGAAATTCCTAAAAACTCATGCGCCAGACGGCTGAGGCTATAACCTCCCCTGAATCTTCCTCTTGATCCTTATCCAAAATACACCCTTCCCCGCCTCCGTCTTTTTCGATAGGATTTCCACCCATGGTTGAAATCAGGCTCAAGCGCGGCGAATCGGTCGACAAAGCCCTTCGCCGTTTGAAAAAGAAGCTCGATCGCGAAGGCATCCTTCGCGATGTCCGCGCCCGCCGCTCCTACGAGAAGCCCAGCGTCAAGCGCCGCCGGAAGATGAAAGAGCCCAAAATCAACTTTTACGGCAATTTCTCCCTCTAAGACCAGATCTCCCCGGGCCGTTTCTCCCGACCCCTTCGACGCCTCCCTCGTCGACACCCTGCTCCCTCCGCAAAATCCTTTCCTTGGCCATGTGCATGTGGTCCCTTCGGCGAGTTCCACCCAGGATCTCGCCCGCCAATCGAAGGACATCCCTTCCGCCTGGGCTGCCGAGATCCAGTCTGCCGGGCGCGGCCGCCAAGGACACGGCTGGGTTTCCGATCGCCCCTTGGGCCTCTGGTGTTCGGTTGTGCTGGAACCTGAGGCTCACCAACTGCCGATTCTCTCCATCCTCGGCTCCTTGGCCGCCGCCGATGCCGTCCGTGCCCTGACCGGCTGCGAAACCACCCTGAAATGGCCCAACGATCTTTTGCATAAAAATCGCAAGCTCGCCGGCCTTTTGGTCGAAACCGTGGCCCGGCCGGGCCGACTCCCCCTTGCCATTCTCGGACTTGGCCTCAATCTCTTCCAGCAAGCCGGCGATTTTAGCCACGATCTAAAAACCATCGCGGTCTCTCTTCGCCAGGCCTCGGGCCAGTCCGTTCCCCGAGCCCAGATGATGGCGGCTTTTCTTGACTCCCTCACCCGTCGGCTGACCCAGACTCCGTCCGAGATTTTGGAAGATTTCCGAGCTTACTGGGGACAGGCGGGTCGCGCGGTGCAGATTTGTTCCGGAGAGGAGAAGCTTCAAGGTCTGGCCGAAAGGGTGGACGAAGCGGGTCATCTTCATCTCCGGCTGGCTGACGGATCCACCCGGGTGTTTGCCTCCGCTGAAGTTGATTTTCCCGCGTGAACCCGGTTGCCGTTTGGGCAAAATCAGAGACCCCATGAGCGACAACCGGATCGACCGCCTCTTTGCCGGTCTTCGCGCGAAAAAGCGCAAGGCCTTGATCGCCTATTTGGTCGCCGGCGATCCTGACCTGGAGTCGACCGCCCAACTGGTTCCCGCCCTCGCGGATGCGGGAGCCGATCTCGTCGAATTGGGCGTCCCCTTCTCCGATCCGCTGGCCGACGGCATCGTCAACCAACTGGGTTGCCAGCGGGCCCTCGATTCCGGCACGACCTTGCCCAAGGTTCTCCAACTGGTCACCCGGTTGCGGAAGGAAAAGTGTGAAATTCCCCTGGTCCTTTTCACCTACTACAACCCCGTCTTCGCCTATGGCCGGGAAAAGTTTGAAAAGGACGCCGCCCAGGCTGGCGCCGACGGCCTTCTCCTCCTCGACCTTCCCCCGGAGGAAGCCGCCCGGGACCTCCCCCCCTCCGATCATCTTCGCCGGATCGTTCTCATCGCTCCCACCACGCCGGAAAACCGTCTGAAGGAAATCACCACGCGCGCTTCCGGGTTTGTCTACTACGTCTCCCGCGAGGGGGTCACCGGAATGCAGAAAAATCTGCCCGCCACCCTCTCGGATCGGGTTGCCCTTCTGCAGAAAAACACGGCCCTTCCGATCTGCGTCGGTTTTGGCATCTCAAACCCGGAACAGGCCGAACAAGTGGCCAAACTGGCCGACGGCGTGGTCGTGGGCAGCGCGATCGTCGACCGCATCGGCAAAATTGGACGGAATCCGAAACTTGCCTCGGAGGTTGGCTCCTTTCTCCGGCCCATCGCTACGGCCGTCCACGCGGCGTGAGCCGGACCCTCGGCATCGACTTCGGTACTCGCCGGATTGGCCTCGCTCTCTCCGACCCCACCGGAACCTTGGCCTCCCCTCTGCCCTTCCTGGAAAACACCGGAATCCCGGAAGTGATTGCCAAACTCGAGGAACTCGTCCAATCCCACGGGATCAGAATCATCGTGGTGGGGCTTCCCCGCAATATGGACGGCACCTACGGCCCTTCGGCCGAAAAAGTCAGGGGTTTTATTTCCCAAATCCAGCCACAACTCTCCGCCAAAATTGTTGCCCAGGACGAGCGCCTAACCACGGCCCAAGCCTGCCGGGATCTATCCCAAATAGGCCTGAATCAGAAAGAGTTACGAAAAAAAGTCGACAGCGCTTCCGCTTCATTAATTCTCCAACAATTCCTTGACCGAAATCGTCTCTCTCCCTAATCAGATTTCATGCACCTCGGAGGCAAGTTTGAAAGGTTGATTCGTGTTTTGATCGTTCCTACGATCTTACTCACCAGTTTGTTCACATTTTGCTCTGTCGTCCGTGCTGGAGATGGTGATCTTTCGGTTCAAGGTAGCGGTACCAAGCTTTCCGTTTCCCCCGATTCCAAGTCGGCTGACCCGGAAGATCTCGCTTCCTATATCTTCGTGGAAGACCGGATCATGCTGGAGTTCATGACCGGCGTCATGTTCTCCCCCAGCGGGATTGGTCCAGTCGTCCCTGTCTACAACTACCAGCAAAACAACGTGCGCCTCGGCTGGGTGCTCGACTCCCCCGATGGTTGGGGCCCTCAAGCCGGAATCGATGACCCCTTTCGTGGATCGTTCCAAGCCATTCTGGAAACCACCGGCTCCTACGTCTGGTCCAGCTTCGGCACCTATATGGTCGGGATCACCGGCCTCGTCCGCTACAATTTCGTCCAGCCCAACTGGATTGTCGTCCCCTACATCCAGGGTGGGGCCGGCATCATCTATACGAACGCCCGCAACTGGTCCAATCAGGACGCCATCGGTGGGAACTGGGAATTCACCCCGCAGTTCGGAGGCGGTCTTAAGTTTCTCTTGGACAAAAGCTGGACCTTCAACATCGAAGGCGCTTTCCAGCATATCTCCAATGCGAACACTTCCGCCCGCAACGAGGGAGTCAACGCCTACGGCGGTTTTGTCGGTTTCACCTACGTTTTCGATAAAATCTGGTCCGACTAAAGGTCCGCTCGGTACGCCACTTTTGAAAAAAGTGGCGGGTCTTTGATTCAAACTTCCTGTGTCCCTCTAGCCTACCGTCCCTTTTTTTCCGCATCTTCCGCCCAAGTGAAACATCAAAACTTTAAACTGACGCTCGCTTACCGCGGAGAGGATTTCTACGGGTGGCAGCGGCAGGATCCCCATCCCACGGTTCAACTCGCCCTCGAAACCGCTCTAAAGCAAATCTTTGGAAAACCGTTCCATGTGGCCGGATCCGGTCGCACCGATCGTGGTGTCCACGCCATCGGCCAGGTCGCCTCCGTCCAGCTTCCCCCCACCCACTCCTCCGTCGTTCTTCTTCGGGCCCTCAATTTTCATCTTCCTCCCGGAGTGCGGGTGGTGTCCGTCCATCCGGCTAAATCGAAATTCCATGCCCGCTTTTCCGCCCGGGGCAAAACCTACCTGTACCGGATTGTGAATGCTCCCTTTCTCCATCCCATGGAGATCGGTCGGGCTTGGCACGTGCCCCGACCTCTCGACCTCAAGGCCGTCCGCCAGGCCGCCCGGCTTTTTGTCGGCAAACATGACTTCGCCTCCTTTACGTCGAACCCGGGGTATGAACGCGAATCCACCGTCCGCCGCCTTCGTGCCATTCGCATCACGCGAAAATCCGGATCTGTTTTGGAAATCACCTTTGACGGGGACGGTTTTCTTTACCGGATGGTCCGCAACCTTGTTGGCGCCCTGATCAAGGTGGGCCACGGCCGCCTCTCCGTGGCCGATCTCAAGAAGATTCTCTCTGCCCGCTCCCGCTCCACCGCCCCACCCACCGCTCCCGCCGAAGGTCTCTACCTCCTCAAAGTCCGTTACTGAATCGAAATCCTTATTTTTTGTAGGGCCGCGCGCCGCCGTGGCCGTTGCTTCCCCTCCTCGCAGGAACCCCAAAACCCCCTCCGCGTCCTCTGTGCCTCTAAGGTAAGGAATGGTTTTACCTTTGACCCGTTACTCTCTTTCTCAGCGCGGCGATCTCCTCATTTACTTGTTTCCAATATTTGGCGTCAAACTTCTCCACCGGCTCCTTGAGCTTCCGGCTGAACGTTTCCACTTTTTCTACCGCCGGTCTCCACTCACTTTCCGGCATCTCCGCCAAGGCATCCCGGGCGATCTCCGCACAGGCGGGATTGTGGCAAATCAGGAGGATCTCCTCCCCCGCCCGCACCGCCCGCCGGCTGGCCTCGGCGCTCCCGTACCGGTTGGCGATCGCCCCCATCTCCAGATCATCCGTCATCACCAGCCCCTGGTAACCCATCGCTCCCTTCAAAAGCCCGGTCACGATGTCCCGGTTGAGACTCGCCGGCCCCGAATCCTTCCCCCAGGCCGGAAACTGGGCGTGGCCCACCATGATCGAATCACACTCCTTCCCCACTTCCCGAAATACCGCCAACTCCTCCGCTTCGATTTTTTCCCTGGGCCGGTCCACCAACGGCAAATCCCCGTGCGGATCCAAACCGCAAAAAGTATAACCGGGGAAGTGTTTCCCCGTGCCGCCAACCCCTTCCTGCTGCATCCCCCGCAAATAGGCTCGGGCCCTAAGGATCACCTCAGCGGGACTGGAGCCGTAGCAACGACCTGACAGCGAATTGTCCACCCCCTTGCGCTCCGGAGGAGCGTAATCCAGGACCGGCGCGAGGTTGAGATTGAGACCCACCGCCTGCATGACCTTCCCCGTCAGCCTTCCATGCTCGCCAAACCACTCAACCTTCCCAGCCTTAGCCAGATCCTCTCCGCTGGGGGGCCGCTCCCCCATCACCGCCAAACGGCTCACTCGCCCCCCCTCCTGGTCCACTGTCAGGATGACCGGATGACCGGCCAACTCCCGACACTCCCGCACGAGGGCATGAAACTGCCCCGCCTCGGCCATATTCCGGGTGAAATAAATAAACCCGCCAGGCCGAATTCGCCGGATCAGGTCCCGTAAACCGTCATTCAGTTCCGGTCCAGGAACCCCCATCACAACCAATCGTCCAGCCGGATGGATCTTCACCCCCTTTGGCTTATGCACTCTTCGCCCTCTCCGCACGCTGAAAACTGTCGATCAGGCAGGAATCTCTCGAGCAGCCGCCGGGCTCCTTGCCTTGGCCAATTCCTCAAATTTCATGCTTACTTAAACTTAAACTTAAACTTAAACTTTCCCCCGTGCCTGCCTTTCAGATTATTTTCACCCCAGCCAGCTCTTCGGAAATCAGCCAACTTCCCACCCCCCTCCAGGTTGAGGTCCTGCGCGAGTTTGATGTCCTGACATCGGACTTCCTGACCCGTCATCCCGATCGTTTCGGCACCGTCCGGCGTCCCGACCGCACCCTCTACCGTTACCGGGCGGGCGACTACCGCATTTATTTTGAGCAGAAGCAGGCCGGCCTCGTGATCCACCGTGTCCTGCACAAGAATTCCCTGAAAGACTTCGCCTTTCGCTCACAACTTCCCGGCTCGGAAGACGAGGAGTTGGCGGGCAACCCCAAGTTCTGGGAACTGATCGACTCCCACTCCTCACCCTCGGAATCGAGATAACCATGCGCCCCTCTTTCCTTCTCCTCGCCCTGCTTTCCCCTTGGCTGGCCGGATGCCAATCTGGTCCCAAGATGGCCAACCTGGTCGCATTTTACACGGACTTCGGAATCAACGACCCTTACGTGGGCCAGCTCAAGGGGGCCGTGAAAACTGTGAATCCCAGCGCCGAACTCCTCGATCTTTCCCACGACAGCTCGGTCTTTGACGTCTCCGCGGCCTCCTACCTTTTGGCCAAGTCGGCCCGCACCCTGCCGGCCGGCACCGTGGTGGTGGCCATCGTCGACCCCGGGGTGGGATCAGACCGGGCCGCCCTCGCCGTTCGCACCGGCACGGGACGGGTCTACCTCGCACCGGACAACGGCCTTCTGACCGAAGTGCTCGCCCGCGAAGGCCTCACCGAGGCTCATTCCATCGAAAATAAAGACCTGTTTTTACCCGGGGAGGCCTCTTCAACTTTCCACGGACGGGACATCTTCGCCCCAGTCGCCGCCCATCTCGCCAAGGGAGAATCCCTTCAAACCGTGGGGCCCAAGGCGGAAAAGATCCTTCGTCTTCCCCGCAACACCGCCACCGTCATGCCCAACCTCGCCAAAGGGGTGGTCCTCTTCATCGACCACTACGGCAATGTTTTGACCAACATCCCCGGATCGGAACTGGCCAAGATCAAGGCCGGCCAGCTCCTTAACCTCACGATCAAAGGCAAGCCGGTGCCGGTTCCGTTTCTCCGCACCTACGCCGAGGCGCCTGATGACCGTCCTTTCGCCCTGATCAACAGTGACGGGGAATTCGAAATCGCCGTCTCCAAGGGCAGCGCCGCCAAAAAACTCGGCATCGCCCCCGGCGACCCCGTCATCCTGAAATTCTAACGCTTCGGGCTTTTTCCGCTTTCCGCTTTTCGATTTCCGTTTTCCAGCAACTCCTTCGCCAGCATCCTCGCCGCTTTCCCATCCCCCCCCAGCATCCTCGACAGCTCTTTTTCCCGCTCTTCCCCCTCCAGCCGATGGAGTTCGGCGAAGGTTCTTCCTTTCTCCACCCGTTTGGCCACCGCGAAATGCCCGTCTGCGGCCGCGGCCACGGCCGGCAGATGGGTCAGGCAAAGCACTTGGTGACTCCTCCCCAACCCACGCAATCGCTCCGCTACCGCCACCGCCGTCTCCCCCCCCACATTCGCATCCACTTCGTCGAAAATCAGGATCGGCACCTCGTCCCGCTCGGCGAGGACGGTCTTCAGGGCCAGCATCACCCGGGCCATCTCCCCGCTCGAGGCGATCAAGCGCAAAGGGCGCGGACTTTCCCCGGGGTTCGGGGCAAATAGCAACTCGACGGTGTCTGCTCCATCCGGTCCCGGCTCCTGCGGTCGTATCTCCGCCTCCAGACGACTTTGCGCAAATCCCAGCCCCCTTAACTGCTCCGTCACCTCCTTGGCAAAACGCGGAGCCGCCTTCTTTCTTCCCTCGCTCAACTTTCCACAGGTTTGGGTGAGCGCTTTGCCGGATGCCTCGACTTCGCGAATCAGGTTCGCTTCCGTCCCGGCCGCATCCGCCAGCTCGGCTTGCCTTTTCTTGAGATCCTGCAGGCGCTGCAGCGCCGCCTCCACGCTGCCCCCGTATTTCTTTTTCAAGCCCAGCACCAAATCCAGGCGCCGCTCCATCTCCGCCAACCGCTCCGCATCGAGCCCCACCTGCTCCGCCCGCCGCTCCGCTTCCCTGGCTAAGTCACGCAGGGCCTCCACAACCTCCTCATTTTTCGATCTCATCTCTCCCGCCGCCCCATCCAGCCTTTCCCATTCCGTCAGGGCCTTCTGCGTTTTACCAAGGAAACCCAAGGCATTTTCCTCGCCGCCCTCGAGGAGGGAGTTCACCTCCGCCGCCAGCTCGATGATACGTTTTCCGTGACCGGCCGCGGCATGATCCCTCTCCAATGCCACGTCCTCTCCGGGTTGGAGTTGGGCCTGTTCCAATTCCCGCACCTGATGATCGATGAGCTCTTGGGTGGCTCCATCCGCTCCAGCCATCCTTTGGCGGAATTCCCCCAGCTTGGTTTCAGCTTCTTTCTTTTTCCGCCAAGCCGCCCTCACCGTCTCCGCCTCTTTCTGGAATCCGCCAAACCCGTCCAAGGCCGACCGCTGGGCGGAGGGGGAAAGTAAGGTTTGATGGTCATGGGGCCCATGAAGATCCACCAGCCGGTCGCCCAACTCCTTGAGGATCCCCAAGGTCACCGCCGACCCGTTGAGAAACTGGCGACCCGTCCCCGTGGAGCTGATCTGCCGCTTGATCACCAACGTTCCATCCGCATCGGCCTCCACCCCTTTTTCCTCCAACCAGGACTGAAATTCCTTCGCACCGCCCAGCTCGCCCTCCACCACACACCCTTCCGCCCCCGTCCTGACGAGGCTTTTGTCCGCCCGTTCCCCCAGCAAAAGCAGGAAGGCATCGATGAGGATGGATTTTCCCGCTCCGGTCTCTCCCGTGAGCACATTGAACCCCTGGCCCAGTTCCCATTCCACCTCCTCAACCACCGCCAGATTTTTGATCCGCAACCGCCGCAACATTCCCGAAAGGTAGATGGGAGTCGGGAGATAGTAGATAGGGAATTTTTCCGCTTTTCGGCTTCCGCTTTCCGCTTTCCGCTTTCGCACCCCTCCCCCACCCTAACCTTCCCATGCGCTTGACCCTGCTCGGCACCGGAACCTCCCAAGGCGTTCCCATGCTCGCCTGTCACTGCCGGGTCTGCACCTCCACCGACCCCCGGGACCGCCGCTTCCGCTCCTCCGCTTGGCTGGAGGACGACAATCTCAGCGTGGTCATCGATACCTCGCCGGATTTCCGGTCCCAGGCCCTCCGGGCCGGCATTCCCCGCCTCGATGCCGCCATCTACACCCACAGCCACGCCGACCATATCGCCGGCTTTGACGACCTTCGCACCTACTCGGTCAAAAACGGAAACCGTATCCCGATTTATGCCGATCCTTATACCTTGTCCCGACTTCACAAGGCCTTCGACTACGCTTTCGACGTCAACCACCGCAACTCCGCCTATGTCTGCCCGGAACCCCACCGCATCGAAGGCCCCTTTCAACTGGGGCCGGTCACCTTTGTACCCCTCCCGGTTCCCCATGGGGCCATCATCACCACCGGCTTCCGGCTCGACCGGGACGGGCGTCCCCGCGCCGCCTATCTGCCCGACTGCTCCGCCGTTCCCGCCCCCGTCCGTGAACTCCTCCGCGACATCCCTGTCCTCATCATCGACGGTCTCCGCGACGACCCCCATCCCACCCATCTGACCATCGCTGAGGCCATTGAAGTCGCCCAGGATGTGCACGCCAAGCAAACATGGCTAACGCATCTCACCCACCTTACCCTCCACGCCGAACGGGAGACCTCGCTACCCAAGGACGTTCGGCTGGCTTACGACGGGCTTCAGCTTGAGCTGTAAATCTTCTCTCCCCCTTATTTTTTCCCTACCCTTTCTCGATGCCCCGTCTGCTCCAGCTGTTGGTTCCGCTATGGGTGTTGAATGTCTGGATCCATGCGGCGGATCCGACCCCAACCGGCCTCCCCGATTTGGCCGGCCACACCTTGGTGGTTTTCAACAAGGCCGATCCCGATTCGCCGTCCCTTGCCGAAACATACGCCAAAGCCCGATCCATTCCCCCCGACCGCGTCATCGGCTTGAACTGCGCCCTGACTGAGGAAATCACCCGGGCCAATTTCGAGACCACCATCCGCAAACCCCTCGAAGAGCTTTTCCAAAACCGCGGCTGGATGAAACGGGAGGAAAATTTCCTTCCTAACCCTGTGCTGGGCCTGGAAGGAACCGTCCCCGTCCAGCAGTCCAAGGAAAACCCCATCTGGGTCATGGTCCTCATGCGCGGCATGCCCCTCAAAATCGCCGAAGATCCCACCATCCTCGCCCCGGAAAATCTGATGAGCCAGCTGCGCCCCAACGCCGCCTCGGTCGATTCGGAACTCGCCCTTCTCCCCATCCAGGGCCTTCCCCTCTACGGCCTCATTGCCAACCCCTACTTCGCCGACAAACGCATCCGCCCGTTCACCTCCTTTTTCGCCAATTATCTCATCATGGTCACCCGCCTCGATGGCCCCTCGCCCGGCATCGTCCGCCGCATGATCCAAGACGCCGTGGAGGTGGAAAAAACCGAGCTCACCGGCCGCGCTTTTTTCGATCTTCGTTCCATCGAAAAAAAGGATGACCCGTACCGCCTGGGTGACGATTGGATCGAACGGGCCGCCCTCCTCTTTCAGGCCCGCGGATTCGAGGTTGAAATCGACCGGCGTCCCGAAGTCGCTCCCAAATACGCCCCCTGGGACCAGATCGCGTTCTACGCCGGTTGGTACACCCAGGACTTTCAGGGCCCCTTTGAACTTCCCACGGCTCGCTTCCGCCGTGGTGCCATCGCCTACCACATTCACTCCTTCAGCGCCGAGACCGTCCGCTCGGAAACAAAAAATTGGGTTGGGCCGCTCCTCTCCCACGGCGCCACGGCCACGATGGGAGCCGTCTACGAGCCTTATCTCCGCTTCACACCGGACATCAGCCTCTTCGTCAGCGGTCTGCTTTCCGGCCTGTCATTCGCCGAGGCCGCCTACCAGTCCCAGCTGGCCCTGTCCTGGATGGTCACATTCGTGGGCGATCCCTTGTACCGACCCTTTCCCCGCAATTTCTATGAGAACCTCGATGCTGCCCAGACTTCCAACTCGCCCGACCTCCCCTGGTTCCGCCTCCGCAAGGTTCGTCTCTTGGCCAATGCCGGCTCCCTTGCGGAGACCAAGGCGGCAGTGGCCAAGCTTGTGGAGGATTTTCCCAAGAACGAAATCGTCCTGGAAGGCGGGGCGGACATCGACAAGGACCTCAACGAAAAAAAGGATGCCGCCCAGCTTTACGAACAGGCCCTCGATCTGATCGGCGACAAGGAACCTCGTGACCGCCTCCGCCTTTTGATGAAACTGGCCGAATTGAACCGACGGGACGACAAGGCCAAGGAAGCTCTCAAACTATACGAAAAGGTCATGGTAGAGTTCCCCGAGGCCGCCAAATCGTTGGGATTAGGGGATCGGGCCCTTGCTTTTGCCTCCGGGGAAAGTCTCGAACTGCCTCCTGCCCTTGCGAAGTACAAGGCGGAGGTTGAAGAGGCCCAGATCGCCGCTGCCGTCGCGAAGGCCGCCTCTCAACCTCCGGCCCAGGCCAAACCCGAGGCCACCGCCGCCGATCAGGCCGCCGTCCTCAAAGCGGCCACGCCCCGCCCGACACTTTCCGAACCGACCATGAACAACACCGCTTCCTCTCCCGCGACATCCTCAACCAATCCGCCTTCGACCAACGCCCCGGCGCCTTAAACTTTAGCAGGGCTGACTTTTTCTGGATCTTCCGGGCTGTCAGCTAATTCATTCAACCTTCAGGCCTCACCTTCATGCGAATCTAAAACTTCTTTTTTTTCCTCACCTCCACTCATGCTTTGGGTATCTTCGCTGTAACTCCGGCTTGATCGCCGGATAAGTCTTCTCCCAAAAGGAGGTCAAGTCCTGCGTCACCTGCAGGGGTCGCTGGTTGGGCCCCAGAATTTCCAGCGTCACGGCAACCTTGCCTCCTCCAATCACGGGCAGCTTTTTCAGTCCGTACAAATCCTGAATCTTGGCGGAAATCACCGCCTCTCTTCCTTTTCCGTATTTCACCTTGGCCGACTTGCCTCCTGGCAGGGGCATCCTTTCCGGCGCCAACGCTTCCAACTGCCCGACCCGCTCCTTGCCCAACCATTCACGGATTTTGGATAAAGCGCTGTTTTCGTTCATCTGTCTCCACGTCAGGCATTCTTCCGCCTGGGCTTCCAGCACCAGTCGTTTGGCCTCCTCATCCCAAAACGGCCAATCTTCCTCCCCCCAGCCTCGGATCGTTTCCAAACGGGCCAGCAGGGCATCCGCCTCCGGATCCCATCCCGGCCATGCACAACGCCCATCCAACACGGCTTGGGCCAAGGCTGCGGAGGCCTCTGGCCCCGCCTCTGCTTCCCGCCGTTTCTCCTCCAGAACCAGATCCCGGAACTTGACCTGATCCAACCGCACCACTTTTCTTCCGTTCTCTTCAAAATCCAGGCCCCGCTTTTCGGAAAAGTCTTTTGGGAACATCTCCCTTAACCATCCTTCCTCCACCGCGGTCACCAGACCCATCACCACCTCCACCTCCCCGTCGGTCCGCCCGATCTCCTTTAAATCTCCCGCCACCACCAAGGACCGATCCCGCACCACGCTTTCCCGGGCAATCGTGCCGCGCCGCCCTCCCACCAGGGCGCAGCGCAGGGTCCCGCCATCCAGCCGCCTCCCCAGATGATCAGAAAATCCCGCCAAGACGCATCGCCGAAGTTTTTCTCCTCTTGCCGGTTTCTCCTCCGCCTTCAGCCCCATCCCCGCGGCCATCTGCAACAGGCGGTCCCGCACCGCCGCCGCCTCCCGCGCCGCCCCGCCATGGATTCCCATCCTCCCGCACGCCCCGGGGTGAAATCTCTCCTTCTCCGCAAAACGCAACGCCCTTAGCCATACGAACAAGTCACTCTCCTCTTCCGCCTCCCAAAGGATTTCCGCCCCCTCTCCCTTGCGCCCCGCCATCCTCTGCAGCAAAGGCCTTCCCGAAAGTAGGGCCGCGATCCCCGCCGCCCCGCGTAAACAGCCCTGTTCCCCTGCTTCGATCAGCATTCGGGCCAAACGCGGATGAACCGGCCACCCGGCCATCTTTTTACCAATTGCGGTGAGCGAACCTCCTGCCCCTTCCGTGGCACCGAGGTCAGTCAAAAGCCTCTCCGCGCGAGCGATCGACTCGCGTTCCGGCGGATCCACCCAGCGAAAGTCCGCCAAACGCCCGGCTCCCGCAGCCGCCAGAACCAAGGCCACTTCTGCCAAGTCCAGTCTCCGCACCTCAGGCTCCTCCGCCTTGGCCCGTTTCGACCAGTCCATCTCCGTCTCCAACCGGACGCATACCCCGGGGGCCGTCCGCCCGGCGCGGCCCGTGCGCTGTGCCGCGGAGGCATGACTGATTCTCTCCACCAGCAACGTTTCCAATCCCCTGCGAGGATCATACTTCGCGATCCGGGCCAATCCCCCATCCACCACCGCTTTCACCCCGTCCAAGGTTAACGATGTCTCCGCCACGTTGGTGGCCACCACCACCTTGGGACGATCGTAATTTTGCAAAGCTGCGTCCTGCTCCGCCGGCGGCATCTCCCCGTGCAATCCCAACACCACCGCTTCTCTTTGCCCCAAACGCGATTCCAGATCGCGCCGGCAGCGGTTGATCTCATATCCACCTGGGAGGAACACCAACACATCCCCTTTACCTTCCCGAACCAATCTCTCCGCTTCCCGGGCCGCCACTTCCGCCACGCCGGATCCGCTTAAATCCTCCCGCTTCGGCAAATAACGGATCTCCACGGGATACATCCGCCCCTCGGATCGCAGGATCTCCGCTCCCATGGTCTTGGCCAGTTTCTCCGTCTCCAGGGTGGCTGACATCACCACCAAAATAAGGTCCGGCCGTGCCGACTCTTGCAGATCCAGGATCCGCCCCAAGGTCAGGTCCCCGTACAGGTGCCGTTCGTGAAATTCGTCGCAGAGCACCGCCTGCACACCCTCGAGCTTCGGTCGGGAGATCATCTGCCGGACCAGCACCCCCTCCGTCACAAAACGGATCCGCGTCTTGGCCGAGGTCAAATCATCCAGCCGGATCGTGTATCCCACTTCGGCTCCCAGCGAAACCCCCCGCTCCTCCGCCACCCGCTTCGCCAGCATCCGCGCCGCCAGACGCCGGGGCTGAAGGATCACCGCCTGGCCGGATCCCCCTAGACAGCCACCCTCGAGCAACATCTGGGGGATTTGGGTCGATTTCCCCGATCCTGTGGGCGCCTCAATCACAATCCGCCGTTTCCCCGCCCGGATCGCCGCCAACAGCGGTCCCCGGATCTCCTCAATCGGCAAATTCGCAACCATGCAACGATCCTACCCTTCCAGTTCGTAAAGGTAATCGTAAACGACAATCCCTGTTTGCTATTCCCTAACTCCTACCTTCTAAAAAAGCTTCGCCATTTTTTGCAGTCCGACTGACAATCCCCCTGTGTCCTCCCCCAAACGAGACGGCTGGGGCTCTTCCCTCGGCGTCATCTTCGCCGTCACCGGCAGTGCCGTGGGACTGGGTAACTTCCTCCGCTTTCCCGGTCTCGCCGCCAAATACGACGGCGGCGCCTTCCTCATCCCCTACTTTCTTGCCCTGCTTTTTCTCGGTCTGCCGATCGCGTGGTCGGAATGGGCCATGGGTCGCTATGGCGGTCAGCGCGGCTTCAACTCCTGCCCGGGAATCTTTCGCTCCATCTGGAACAGCCGTCTGGCCCCCTACTTTGGCGTTCTGGGGCTGATCGTCCCCGTGGTGATTTACATGTACTACCTCTGGATCGAATCCTGGTGCCTCGGCTACGCCTGGAAATATCTCGTGGGGGGCCTGAATCTCGGCTCAGAAAAGAGCGCCTACACGGATCACTTCACCGCCTATGTCGGACTCGGTGCCGATGGAGCCTTTTTTCACCAAGGCATGGCTCTCCCGGTTTTCGCCCTTCTGTCCTGCGTCGCTCTGAATTTTTTCATCATTTACCGCGGCCTCAGCGGGGGCATCGAAAAGGTCTGCCTTTGGGGCATGCCCCTGCTCGTCGTCTGCGCCCTCTTCGTGCTGATCCGGGTCCTCACCCTGGGCACGCCCGACCCTGCCCATCCGGATCGCAACGTCCTCGCCGGCTTGGCCTACATGTGGGACATCCGCGGTGGCTTTCCCGGTCTGCTCAAATCCCTCTCCAACGCTGAAATGTGGATGGCGGCCGCTGGCCAGATCTTCTTCAGTCTTTCCGTTGGCTTCGGGGTCGTCATCAACTATGCCAGCTACCTGAAAAAGCGGGATGACATCGCCCTCGGCTCCACCACCGCCGTGGCCGGCAACGAGTTTTGCGAGGTCACCCTCGGCGGCCTCACCACCGTTCCCGCTGCTTTCATCTTCCTCGGTGCTGCCGGGGCGGTCGGCGGGACTTTTGGCCTCGGCTTTCAGACTCTTCCCATGGTGTTCGACCGTATGCCCGCGGGCCAACTCTTCGGCTTTCTCTGGTTTTTCCTTCTTTTCATCGCCGCGATCACCAGTTCCCTTTCCATGCTTCAACCAGCCATTGCCTTTTTCGAGGAGGGGCTTGGGCTGGATCGTCGCGGCTCCGTCAGCCTGCTGGGCTTTATCACCCTGATGGGAACCGGCATCGTCGTCTGGTTCACCAAGGACCTCGCCGCGCTCGATGCCATGGATTTCTGGGTCGGTAGCTTCTGCATCTTCGTTCTCGCGACCATCCAAACCCTTCTCTACGGCTGGGTGCTGGGGCCCCAACGCGGTCGGGAAGAGCTGGAAAGGGGCGGTCTCCTTCCCATTCCGCGGATCTTTGATTTTATGATCCGCTACATCTCCCCCGTCTTTCTTCTGACCGTCTTTGTTCTCTGGCTCCACCAGTCTTGGGCGTCCAACTGGCAGGCCATCCAAACCTCCCACGCTGTCCGGATCGCCCTCCTCTTTGTCGCGTCGGTCACGGTCCTTTTCCTGCTGCTCATCGCCCGGGCGGTGCGCACCTGGAACGCCCGAGAAAGGAAAGCCCCGTGAGCCTTTACGGCTGGACCATCCTCCTTCTATCGGTGGGGTTCACCACCGGTTCCCTCGTGTGGTGCCTGGCCCGTGTCCTCAAAAACCATGCCCAAAAGGGGCGCCTTCACGGCACCTCCGACCTCGACCCCCGCGATACCGACCCTTAGGCCGAGGGCCAAAACAACAATCGCCCGCAGTTCTCGCAAGCCGCCCCGGCTTTCCCGCCCTTCGCCGCCAGGACCGATCCCTGCGTCAACTTCATGTGACAGCCTCCGCAATTCGTCCCGTGAACCACTGGGACGATCGCTGCATCCTTCTTGTTGGCCAAAATTCTGCGGTATTTCGCCAGCAACCCCTCCTCCAATCCTGCCGCCAGCGCCTCGATCTCCTTGGAGAGTTCCGCCAGGCGTCCTTCCAGCTCCCCCTTTTTCTTGGCCAACTCCCCCTCCTTCACCGTCACCTCCGCCTCTTTCCCTTTGGCCGCCTCCGCTTCGGCCGCCGCCGCTTTTTTTGCCTTCTCCCCCGCATCCATGAGTTCCAACTCCCGGTCCTCGATCTGCTGGATCTCCTGCTCTTCCCGGGAGATTTCCGTTCCCAGCGCCTGAAATTCCTCGTTCTTGCGGGTCTCAAACTGCTGGATCTTGTAACGGGCCACCTTCGCACGATGAGACTCCGCCTCCAGCTCCAGCTTCTTGCGCTCCACCTCCGTCTGCTGGGCTTCCTGCTTTTTCCGCTCCGCGACCGCCCGGATCTCGGTTTTTTTGGTCTCCAAAGCTTTCATCTCCGTGGGCCATGCCGCCAGCTCCCTCTCCAGCCTCATCTTCTTCTGCTCCCGCTCCTGGAGGACGAGGAGTTTCTCCATCTCCGGGGCCGGCCCGCTCATTTCTTAGCTCCGCTCATCTTCTCAACATACTTGGCCAGGAGATCGCACTCCAGATTGAGTTCATCCCCTTCTTTTCGGTCGCGCAGCGTGGTCACTT
>Ga0214923_10003696_pt1 | contig 19040 bp, 14 predicted proteins | sample LL1510_MetaG_FD_177993 | JGI IMG/M metagenome (GOLD analysis project Ga0214923, IMG submission 177993) | Freshwater microbial communities from Lake Lanier, Atlanta, Georgia, United States - LL-1510 | ecosystem: Environmental > Aquatic > Freshwater > Lake | place: USA: Georgia | collected...
TTTGGCGGCCCATTTCCGCCAGGGACTGGCTTAGGGCCTGCACTAAATCGCAGTGATCAGGGCAAAAGCGTAGCCCTCCTTTAAGCACTTGATAGGGGGCCACCGTATATTTAAGACTGCGCAGGCAAGCCGCCCAGTTCAACCAGTGAGCTGGTTGTTGAGGTTCCTCTTGGGTAAGAAGTTCAAGTATTTTTGCAGCATCCTCCATCCTGTTTTGGGCGATTAGTAAGCCCGCCTCTGCCCCTCGCAAATCCTTTTGGTTTCGATCTGGCAGTGGAAGCGAAGTGATTATTTGCTCGGCTTCCTCAAGCCGACCAAGATCTTTTAATACCGTGATCCTATTGGCGGCCATGCCTGCATCGCTGGGTTCCAGTTCTTGGGCCTTTTCAAACGCCCTTAACGCCTGCTCTAACTCCCCCTGACGGCTATGGCAAACCCCTAGATCTATCCAGGCACTGCGCAGTTGTGGATTAGCCGAAATTAATTCCTCCAGCATGCTGCGGCTGCGGCCCAATTGGCCATCGGCCAGCCAGGCTTGGGCTAGGGCCAGCTTCAGTTTTTCATTATTTGGCTCTAGATTTAAACCTCTCTGTAGCAGAGCTTCGCCCTCGGCCCTTTCGCCTAAATCTCTAAAACAGTTGGCAGCATTTAGGCTAAGGGTGAGATCAAAGGGCAGACGCCCAAGCCAGTGGTGATAATGTTTGCTGGCTTCCTTTAGGCGCCCCTGGCCCCGCAACAAAGCGCCCAGGTTGATGGCATCGCGCAGATCTGGACTTGTTTCCAGCAATTGCCGATACAACCTTTCCGCCCTGGCCAGCTCCCCTTTGCCATGGGCGGCCCAGGCTTCATTTCTTATGTTTGCTGGATTGCTTTCCACCAACCCCATTGCCCATCCCGCTACCGATGGATCCTATGCAGCCGCAGCCCTAAGCGATCTCGCTTTTGGAGCCCTGGAGCAACTTTGTGCCGGCAGCAGAGCTCCTGGCGAGGTAGAAAAGGAGTCTGCAGCGGCCTATGCCAGCAGTGGTGATGCCCGCTGGTCTAGGCCCTGGGGCCTAGCCCTTTGGATGCAGCAGCGCTACCAGGAGGCCTTGGAGGCCCTCGATAAAGGCGCCCAAGCCTGTGAAGACGACGGTGATTACCACATTATTTGCGGCATGGTGGCTCGCCAGCTGCCCGGGCAAGAGCAGCGGGCCCTGGCCTCCTATCGCCGCGCCCTGGCCATTGATCCCCGCCGTTCAGATACCCTCTACAACCTCGGCAACCTGCTCAAGGACGACGACCCCGAGGAGGCCGAACGCTGCTATCGCCGCAGCTTGGAAATCAATCCTCAGGCGGCCACTACCTGGCACAACCTAGGCATTGCCCTTAACAATCAACACCGCTACCGGGAGGCTTTACATCCTTTAACCATCAGCTTGCGCCTCGCTCCCGAGGTGGCCGACGCCTGGTGCAACCTGGGGCTGGCCTGGTATGGCTTGGAGGATTTCAGGCGATCGGAGAGCTGTTTCCGCTTCACCATTGGCCTTGATAGCAGCCACGCCCCCAGCCATATCAACCTCGGTAACGCCCTGATCAGTCGGCTCCAGCCGGAGGAAGCGCTGCAGCATCTCGAGCGCGGCGTGGAGCTCGACGGCAGTTCCACCAATTCCCTTTGGAACCTGGCCCTGGCATACCTGTTGTTGGGCCGTTATCGCACGGGCTGGAGCCACTACGAAGCTCGCTTCCACACTAAGGATTTTGAGAAGGTTCAGATCCCCACCGCCGGCCCCCAGGTGCGACGCTTTGAGGAGCTACCCCGCCCCGGGGATCCCCCCCTGGTGGTGTGGAGTGAACAGGGCCTTGGCGATGCCATTCAGTTTTGCCGCTATCTAGCCCTGCTGGATGCCGCCCAGGTGCCCTTCGTTTTTCTTACCCGCCCGGCCCTGCTATCGCTGATGCGCGGTTGGACCGGCCTCGGCGAACGGGTGCAGCCCCAGAACAGCACAAACGCCGCCACTGATCCCAGGCCCCACATCGCCCTGATGAGTTTGCCCATGGTATTCGGCACCGAGTTGCACACCGTTCCCTCGGTGGTGCCCTACCTCAGTCCCCCCGAACCCCCCTCGCTGCTGCTCCAGGTGCCGCCCCCCCCGGGGGGGTTAGCCGTGGGCATCGTTTGGGCCTCAAATCCAGACAACAAGGCGATGTACCGCAATAAGAGCATGCCCCTAGAGCTGCTCATGCCCCGTTTGATTGATCTGGTGGAGCTGGATCTGATCGATCTCCATAGCCTCCAGTTCGGCGAGGATGCCAGCCAGCTCGATCCCTGGCGCTCCCACGAGCGGGTTACCGACTGGAAAGATCGCCTTTCCGATTTTGCCGATACCGCCCATGTGATCCGCCAACTGGATCTGGTGATTTCCGTAGACACCGCCGTGGCTCACCTGGCGGGCGCACTCAATCGCCCCACCTGGCTCTTGCTGCCCCAAAATGCCGACTTCCGCTGGCTTAAAGATCGATCCGATTGCCCCTGGTACCCCTCGATGCGGCTATTCCGCCAAACCAACCATGGGGATTGGGGCAGTGTGGTTAGCCAGGTGAAGGCCACCTTGGATGAACTGTTCCTGCTGGATCTCGATGCCCTAGCTGGTGCCAAACTGCGTTGATGCTCAGCTTGCGTAACTACTGCCTCCCAGCCGAGGAGCTGGAAACCCTTAGCCGACGCCTTGAGTTGATGCCCCAGCTGCTGCGCCGGCGCCTTGAGGAGGAAATCACCGCTCTGGTGCCCCTGCCGGCCGATTGGTTGGCTGAGGCAGAGCAACGGCTGCTGGGCGACCAACCCCTGGAAGACTTTCTTAGGGCCCGAGGTTGGCAGGCCGAAGATTTGGATATGCATTTACGGCGCCCAGAGGCCCTTAACCGTTATGCCCAGCAACGTTTTGGCCCAGGCCTCGAGGAGCGTTTCCTGGCCAGTAAGGGGGGCCGTGATCAGGTGATCTATTCCCTGCTGCGGGTGCGCGATCCCGGCCTGGCCCGGGAGCTTTGGATTCGCCTGGAAGAGGGGGAAACCACCTTTGCCGAGGCCGCCGCTGCCTTCAGCGATGGGCCCGAGGCCCACCGCAAGGGGGTGATGGGCCCCATGGCCATCGGGCAGCTGCAGCCCCAGCTATTGGCGGACTGGTTACGTAGCCTTAGGCCAGGGGAACTGCGGCAGCCTGAGCCCCTGGGGGAATGGCATGTGATGGTGCGCCTTGAGCAGCTCACCCCTGTGCGGTTTGATGCCTCGATGCGGGGCCAGTTGCTCATGGAGGAACTCGATAGTTTCCTCCAGGCCCGGGTGCAGCAACTAATTGCTGGCGAACTGCCTGAACCTTTTCACTACGACCGAGCAGCATGACAGATTCCACCACTGCCACTTTCCAGGGGCTGCTCAGTAGGGTGCCAGCCTTTAGCAGCATCGGTGCGGATCGCCTGGGCTGGCTTGCCCAACGGGCAAGGCCTTTCCATTGCACCGTGGGCCAGGAGTTACTCCAGCCCGATCGGATGCCGGAATATTGTTTTTGCTTAATTGATGGCCGGGGTCGCCTCCTCCATGAGGATCCCGGCCTTCGTCGACCGGTAACCCTTGCCTATGCCCAGCCGGGCGACCTACTTGGTTGGGCCGGCCTCGTGCGGCGTAGCCCCTGCGAATGGATCACAGCCGCTACACCGATGCAATTAATTGGCATCAATGCTGCCGACTTCTATGAGCTTGAGCGTGATTCAGAAGCCTTTGCCCATTGGCTAGATACCAATAATTCCCCATCCGAACTGATCACCACCCTTGCCCCTGCCCTGCGCCGCCGGCCCCAGGCAAACCCCCATGAGCGGGAGGTGCTGCGATTCTTGTTGCCTGGGCTTTCGGTGGTTGCTGCCGCCGACTTGCGCCAGTTGCCGAGCGATGGGGCCGTATGGCTTTGGGATTCTCAGCCCACTGGCGACCAGGTTGCCATTGGTGCTGAAGTGCAACCTGAGCGATTGGCCGCTATTCCCCCAGGGGAGCCCCTAAGGCTGTTGCGGGTGCAAGCAGATATCTGGGCACAACATATGAATGCCCCATTGCAGCAGGAGGTTGAGGCGATTATTCCTTCCGGGGAAGGTTTGTGGAGTGACGATCGCTATGGGGATTTGCTGCTTCCAGATCCCCAAGGGGAACGTCAAGATACTTTGCCAATGGAAGCATCTACGCCCCGCATGAAGGGGCAGCGAATTCCAGAAATTACCGGGGCTGGCCCCTTGGGCCAAACCATAGCCTGCTTGGAGATGCTCTCCTTGCATTACAACTCCCCCTTTAGGCGCGATGTGATTGAACGGGCCGCCCGAGACAATCTCCAAGGCAGGCCCTCCAGTCTCGAGTTGTTGGGCAATCTCGCCACCCTTATGGGCTTCACTGGCACCCTCTGTAGCCTCCCTGAAGCTCAACTTAGCCGGGCGCCGATGCCTTGCATCGCGATGATGTTTGATCAGCCGGCTGTGATCTTTGCCATCGAACGTGGTGAAGTGAAGGCTGTGGTGCCTGAATATGGCCGCGTTAAGTTATCGCTTGCAGATTTGCTTGGGGGCCATGGGGGAGCTCGCCTGTTGCTGTTGCAGCCCGGCAGAGATATGCAGCATCGCAAGCTTGGGCTTTCCTGGTTTTTCCCACAGATTCGTAAATATCGCCGCAGCCTGATTGAGGTGTTGGCTGCTTCCCTGGTGTTGCAGCTGCTTAATTTGGCCCAACCGCTGGTGATGCAGCAGATTTTCGATAAGGTTATCGGCCAGCAGAATTTAGATACTCTCTATACCTTAGGTCTAATTTTGCTTGGTGTTAGCCTCTTTCAAGGCTTGTTGGGTGCAGTGCGCACCTACTTGTTTGCTGATACTACCAACCGCATAGATATCAGTTTGGGCGCTGAGGTGATTCAGCATTTGCTGCGGCTGCCTTTGAGTTATTTTGACAAAAGGCCCGTTGGAGAGTTGCAAACTCGTATTGCTGAACTCGGCAATATTCGCGGTTTTCTCACCGGAAGCCTTCTAACCCTAGCCCTTGATGCTGTTTTCTCAGTTATCTATGTGGGGGTGATGGTTTTTTATAGCGGTGTGCTCACTGCCGTAAGCCTCGGTGTTATCCCCCTCTTTCTTGGGCTTACTTATCTAGCCTCTCCAGCCATTAAAAGTCAGCTGCGCAAGGCCGCTGAGAAAAATGCCGCCACCCAAAGCCTATTGATTGAAGCCCTTAGTGGTGTTCAAACCATCAAGGCCCAAAACGCTGAAAATACCGTGCGATGGCGCTGGCAGCGCAGCTACTCCTCCTTTATGAGTGAGAGCTTCCGCACCCTATTGATCGGTGTTTCCACCGGCACTACGGGTCAATTCCTTAATCAGCTCAGCGGGTTAATTACGCTTTGGGTGGGCGCATTTCTGGTTATAAAAGGTGAGCTTACCATTGGTCAGTTGATTGCTTTTAGGATCATCTCCGGCTATGTGGTTGGGCCCTTGCTCAACTTGGCCACCAGCTGGCAGAGCTTCCAAGGGGTATCTCTTTCAATCGAGCGCCTAAGCGATGTTGTTGATGCTGCCGCAGAAGGATCTGTCGATGAGATGGAGCAATTACCCTTGCCCCCGGTGGCGGGTGAAGTGGAATTCCAAAACGTTGATTTCCGCTTTAATGAATCCGCGCCATTGGTGGTTAAGCGCGTAAATTTCAAGGTGCCCGCTGGTGCTTTTGTTGGGATTGTTGGCCGCAGTGGCAGCGGCAAAAGCACAATCATGAAGCTACTGCCCCGGCTCTATGAGCCCAATGCTGGCCGCATCATGATTGATGGCTATGATATTACTAAACTTCAGTTAGGTTCTGTTAGGCGTCAAATAGGTATAGTCCCCCAAGATAGTCTGTTGTTTGAAGGAAGTGTGCGAGACAATATTTCTCTCACCTCCCCCGATGCCACCAGCGTTGAAATAGAAGCCGCAGCGAGAGTGGCCTGTGCCCATGAATTCATCATGGAGCTTCCCCAGGGTTATGCCAGCAGAGTTGGTGAACGCGGCACATCTTTATCAGGGGGCCAGCGCCAGCGTATTGCCATTGCCCGGGCTGTTTTGCAGCGGCCAAATCTGTTGATTCTTGATGAGGCCACGAGCGCCCTTGATTACCTCACGGAGCGTCAGGTGTGCCTAAATCTAAAAAAAGCATTTGAAGGTTCTACTGTATTTTTTATCACCCATCGTCTCAGTACTATCCGCTCTGCTGATCAAATTGTGATGATGGATCAGGGCTCTTTGGTGGAGATGGGCACCCACCGAGAGTTACTTGATCTCCAGGGCCGTTATTACGCCCTCTATTCTCAGCAGGAGTCTGATCTTGATTGAGCCTGAAACCCCGCCGGTGTTGCCTTCCAACGTTCAGGTTTGGGAAGGTAGTTCCGCCTACGTAAATCAGGGCAAGCACTGGTCTTCTGCCTTGATCTGGCTCTGTGCAGTGCTGTTTGGCAGTAGCTTGCTATGGGCTTTTATGGCTAAGTTAGATCAAACTATTACCGTGCGAGGCAGGCTGGAGCCCTCCGGTAGTGTGCGCCAAGTGGATTCCCCCAGCGCTGGTGTAGTTAGCAAGGTATTTGTTAAGGATGGCCAGGTTATTAGAGTTGGTGCTCCACTTTTTGCCGTTGAAGCCAGGGGCCTGGCCAGCCGCCGTCAGGCGATCATCACCACCCTCACCCTGTTAGATCTCCAGGGCCGTTCCCTCCAGGGGGTGTTGGCTAGTGGTGGAGACCCCAAGCGCTTTATCCCTTTACCACCGCTGCCCCTAGTGCAGGATCCAGTTTTGGTGGCTCAGCTGATCACAGCTCGACAGCAAACCCAGCAGCTGCGCTCCCGGCTTGAGCAACTCCAAACTCGCCTGGTGAGCCGCAGGGAAACCTTGGCCTTGCAGATGCGGTTGGCTGCTGATTTAAAACCGCTTTTTGAGCAGGGTGGCATGGCTCGGAGTCAATACCTCACCCAACTTAACCAGGTCCAGGAGAGCAGATCTGAGGTAGCCACCTTAATAGAGGAAAGGACGCGCATTATTTCAGAGGCCGCCGGCCAGCTTGATCAGATAAACCGTCAGTTGATCAGCCTGAAATCAGAGCTGGTTGGTCTAAAGGAAACCATCAGCTATCGCACCATCCGTGCCCCCATTGAAGGCAAGGTTTTTGATGTGAAATTAAGCCCCTATTCGGTTGTTAATGCCGGTCAAATTGCTCTTAAATTAGTGCCAGCCAACCGTTTGCAAGCAAAGGTAGAAATCAGCGATGCTGACATTGGCTTTGTAAAGGTGGGCCTTCCTGTAAATGTTTCTGTTGATTCTTTCCCCTCGGGTGAGTTTGGATACATCAAAGGCACCCTCACATCCATTGGTTCCGATGCCCTCGCCCCAGACCAGAAATCACCTCAGTATCGCTTTCCAGCTACGGTTACTCTGCGCCAACAGATGGCTGAATCTGGCGATCAGCCTCTTAATCTACAAAGTGGCATGAGTGTGTCTGCAAATATAAAGCTTAGGTCTCGCCCAGTAATTACTATTGTATCTGATATGTTTACCAAGCAGCTTGAAGGCGTTAAGCGGTTTCGCTAATCACTTGTATTAAAAACGTTTAAGCCTCCCATCAGCTGCCAAAATTGTGGGGATCATTTCTTGTCCCAGTAAGCGAAGTTTCGGGATTATTTCTTGATAGTGCCACCGGTGGAGAAATTATAAATGATTTGCAGTTTCCATGGTAATTATTTAGCAGAGCATCTATATGTAGGCTTTCAATTTGTGGTAGACCCCTGCCAAGATCAAGGGGCTCAGTTCGCAGCGGCGTTGCAAGTTGCATCAGCTTCTTTGCGCCTGATGGACTTATTAGGTAGGAGGAGAGGCCAAAGCAGTGTTGTAATCTATAGACATTTCTTTGCGACTTGTTATTTATCAGGTCTTTTATTTGCCTTTCGCTGGGGTGCGGTGGGTTAAATAATGAGATTGTTTCCACTTCTTCAAAGGTGGTTGCTCTCATTGAAGAGTTTAAATTCCAGCCAAGGAAAATAATATCAAAAGTATCTTTTATCTCTAGAGTTGCTTGCAATGTGACATTCAGCCAGTCTTTGGCTAAAATTATATCGTCTTCAAAGATAAAGCTTATTTTCTGTGATTCGATTACACGCCTCCAGCAATATAGGTGGCTTATGGCAGCACCTATTGCTCCTGCACTCCATGTTTGAAGGGCTTCTAGCCTAATTAGCCTTGATGGCTTTAGTAAAGATTTGATCTCTAGGCCATCAATGCCGTAAATTGGACTAATCCTTTGATTTTTTGCTAAGGGATTAGAATCAAAAAATTGTCCCAGTCGTTCTGGTGTGCGTTTTAGAGTGATCACGAAGGATTGTAGTTTTTCCATTGTTATCAAGAACTTTTTGATAAAGCCGTTCGGTGGCGTCCACCGTTCGTTCCCAGTTGAATTCCTCCAGAATTCTGCGCTTTAGTTGGATTGGTCTTGGGCTTTGGCGGCCTGCTTGCCAGGCTCCCAGCACAGCTTTTTTTATTGATTCTGGATCGCCTGGGTCGGCCCACCAGGCGTCTCCCTTTAGGTATTCCAGTTCATGGCCGAAGGTGCTTCCCACCAAGGGGGTGCCACTTAGGGCAGCTTCTAAACTTACTAGGCCACAGGTTTCCATCCAGCTCGGCAACACATGAACAGCCGCTGCGGCATAGGCTGAGGCCAGCAGGGGCTGGGGTAAATGGTCAATAATGCAGAGGCGCTCACCACTTATTTGTTGGCAGAGTTCTCCATAGGTGGGCCAATTTTTGCAACTGCCGATGAGCACTATTGGCATGTTTGTATCTTTAAGTGCCCAGCACAGCATCGCCTGGTTTTTGGCCGGCTCGATTCGTCCGGCCTGAAGTACAAAAGGTTTAGTTATTCCCGTGTGTTCACGAAATGCATCCGGGCTTGCATCCAGAAAAAGTTTGGGATCTACGCCATAGTGGGCTATTTCGAAGCAGTCGCCTTTCCAATGCAGATCACTGCGTACCGCCTGAAATTCAAGCCAGCTGTTTGGTAGCAAGCCATCCGCCTGGCCCAGTAAATCCCTTACTAGATTTAGACCTGAACGATCCCAGCTGCCATGGCCGTCGGCATATATTTCCCCATCAGGTAGTTGAACCATAAGTTCCCGCTGCCTTAGTTGCTCTAATAGCCTCGCAGTTACCCGAGGACCAGCCTCCGCCGCCTGGCCCAGCACGCCCACAGTGCCACGGCTACCCCAGAGGGCTCTGCTGATCGATACCCAGATGGGAGATACCACCACTGGCACCCCGGCCCCTTTGCAGGCGGCCATTTGCTGTTGAAATGAATTTTGAACCCGGCAGTTGAAGAGATGAACCAGATCAAAACCCTCAGCCTCCGGCTGGTCGCTGTTAACTAGAGTTACGTGGTGGCCCCGTTCAGCAAGGCGTTTGCCTGTTTCGCGCATCTGCACTCCATCACCGCCGCCCCAGTCGCCGGCTGTGCCGTGGTTCACAAGCAGGATTTTCATCGCTACGGCCTTGGTAAATGCCATTTTGACCCATTTACCCATTAGCCCCATCCTTCATGCCTGCAGCTGAACCGATTCCCCCCCTGCTGTTTGAGCATCTTGATTTGCTTGAAGCCGAGGGGAATTGGCACCAAGCGTTGGCGCTACTGCGTTCATCTCTTTCCCGTAGTAATCCCTGTGCTGAGGCTTGGCATCGGCTTGGGCGTTTATATCAGCGTCTTAATCGTTTAGATGTTGCGCGAAGGGCCTATAAACTTGCTCTCGATTTAGATGAAGACAGGCCTAATAGTTATAATAATCTCATTTTGCTAGAGCTTCTTTGTTTAGATGCTGAAGCGGCCGATTTGTGGCTGCAAAAGGGATTGGCCATCATGAATATTTCGCATGAGGACAGTGATCGGTTGCTCGCTAGTGCTTGCGAACTGCGTCTATTCCAGAGAAGACCCCATGAGGCACTTGCTTTTGCCGAAAGGCAGCTTAGCTTGAAACCTTCATCTGTTTGTCTCAGTAATATTGCAGTCTGTCTTCGCCAGATGAATAATTTTTCTGGAGCTGTTGACGCACAGCTTCAGGCGATAAGGCTTCAGGTTGAAGTGGTTCCTGAGGATTTAGCTGATTTAGTTGGCACTGCGCTTGGCTCCATAGACGCCTCGGTGACATTGCATTTGCAATTGATGAACCTTGGTGTATTCAAGTTATGCCTTAATCCATACGACCGAAGGGCTCAAGCGTTACTTCTGGCCGGTGCCTATTGCCGTGTCCATCATTGGCATGATTATCGTTTTCGTGAATGGCTTTGGCGTGGTCAGTATGTTGATGAGCTAATAATTTGGGATGATCAAGGTTTTGGCGATGCACTCCAAAATCTTTGTTGGGTGAGGCAGCTTGCTTCTTCCGCTGGCAGGATTCGGCTCTGGTTGCGCCCTACCCTGCATCGCTTGGTGCTTAAACGCTTAGATCTATCTCCCAATGTAGTGCTTGAAACTATGGATCCTGCCCGAATACCTTGGGCGGAGGGTTGTCACCATGTGGGAATTTGGTTTTTGCCTATTCTTTTGAATGGCTGGCAACCCAATCACCCATGCTTGGCTGCCCCTGCCTTGCGCCGAACAAAGTGTTTATCTGCAAAACCTGCCATTGGTCTTGTATGGAGAGCTGGCCGCCATGGTGCCCCTCAGCCTGAACGAGCTGCCCGCCTGCGCGATGTTCCTCTCCCTTGTCTGCTTTCCCGGGCTAGGCATTGGCAAAAGCGCTGGGGTTGTTCACTAGTTAGTCTTCAGTTGGATGAGAATTCAGATCCTGTTTTTGTTGAGGCTATGTCTAGGGGCTGGCTGAATTCTTCTTTGGAATCTGGTGACTGGGAAACCAGTGCAGAAATTGTTGAGAAGTTATCTTTGGTTGTAACTATAGATACTGCAATGGCTCACTTGTGTGGCGCCTTGGGGGTTCCCTGCGTGGTGTTGCTTAATAACCCAGCGGATTGGCGCTGGGGCCAGGCTGGAGTCGATTGTTTCTTATATAGTTCCGTTCGCTTGGCCCGTTGTCCTAGGACTGGAGCATGGCAGGAGGCATTAGAACTTGCTGGCAATCATGTCGCTAATTTTTTAGATAAAGGTTGTTTTCTGTGATTACACTTTAAACTCTCCACTTTGCATTTTTGGCAGGCCGGCACATTGGGAAACCCTGCTGAGCATTAAAGCATCTAGAAATGCCCTTCGTTTCCAGAGCTGTTTGTATAGCCAAAGGCGCAGGGGGAGTTGAGCTTGAAGTGTCCATGTGTGGGCGTATGCCATTTCCACCTGGGCTTTTCGCCCTGGTTCATTCTTGCTTAGTTTTCTCGCGGCACTAATCATTTCTTCCAGGTTATTTATTAAGCCTGTTTGTTTATTTAGCGGCACCTTGTTATATAGTTCTGGCCCGGCAACCACTGCCACAGATTCAGCTGCGCACTCCAGCCATTTGATCGGAGTTTTGCAGCGGTTGGGTTGGTTTCTTTCCAGGGGGAGTAGGGCAATCAGACAACTGCCAAGTAGTTTTTTATAGCTCGAGTAGGGCAGGATCGGATGGGTTTCTAGCCGTTCAGCAGGTAGGCAGTTCATTAGACCCTGGTCGCCCACCACCACCAGTTGCACATTTGGATCTTCTAGAAGCCAGGCGCGCAATGGTTCCACTAGCTGTCGGTGCTCCTTCTCTCGGTTTTGATTGCCGATAAACACTCGCAGGGCCCCCCCAGCTGAATGCTTCTGCAAGTTCAGTGGTGGTATTTCAGCCACGGTGTTATCGAGTACTAGGGCAACTGGATTCACTGGCCTCAATAGCTCTGCCAGCTGGCTGCTGGAGGTGTGTATGCCATGGCACAGCTCCAGGGGTGCCAGTTGCATTTTTACTAAGTCCCATTGCACTGTTGTTGGAAATAGCCGCGGATGGTCATCCCATTCCGTAAGCAGCAGGCAACCCCGATGGCGCAGCCACTGCAGGTGTTCCCATTGGCGCTGGCGGCTCTCTGGTAATGGCCGTTGCCAGATAACTAGGCTGTAAGGCCTGATGCAGCTGTTAAACAGAAAAGGTCTTTCATGGATTCGGCAATCCAACCCCAACCCCTGAAGGGCCAGGAAAGGATCCCGCACCCGCACCTGGTCATGGGGGCCCGGGCTGTTGATCAGCACCTCGATTTGTAGTGGCCGTTGCCCATCCATCAGATTGGTGGCCAGTTCTGCAATGTTGCCGCAATGCCATCCATGCAGCGCTACGGCGGGGAGTCCCTAGGCCCAAGCCCTCACATTGTGGTGCTGGGCTCCTGCAAGGTGGGAAATTTCGTTGTGAGCACCCCTGTGCTGCAGGGGCTCAAGGCCCGTTTCCCTGGGGCCGTGCTCGGTTTCATTGGCAGTGAGGTAACCGCAGATTTTGAAGCCGCCCACCCTGCCATTGATTGGCGCCTTTCCTGGGATGATCCGTCCGCTGGGGCTGGTTTAGCCCTGCAGCAGGCCCTTGCGGCCCGGATTGCCAAGCACGGGCCTGTGGCCTTGGCCCTCAACCTTGATGGCTTCAATCCAGTTACCTGCACCTTGGTGCCTTGGTTGGCGCCTGCCTACGTGGCCGGCGGTAGCCTCACCGCGAACCTGCGCCGTACTTTGCCCTGGGGAGAGGAACCCCAGCAGCGGTTTCTGGCAGATCCCGATTGGGACAGCCAAGCTTTTCTAGACCGCTACGAGGGGATTTTTAAATCCAATTATATCGCCGAGTTGTTTTGTTATTTGGCGTATGTAAGCGAATACAGCGATCCCACGGCCATCAGCCTTCCCAGCGACGAGCCGCCTTTTGTGGTGCCTGATCTTTTGATCCATTGCACCACCGCCCGAAGTGCCAAGGTGTGGCCCTTTGAGTTTTGGCGCCAGGTGTTGCAGCACTGTGGCGAGCGCGGTTGGAGTGTGGGTCTTGTGGGTAGTCCGCCTGCCGCCCAGAGGGAGGCCTACAACGCTGGCGATGGCGAAGAGCAGTTGCTTGCAAGCACTAATTTGATTGATTTAAGGGGGCGTACCTCCTTGATTCAGTTGGCTGGAGCCTGTTCCAAATCCAAGGCTGTAATCAGTGTGGATGCTGGGCCCCTGCATATCGCCGCTGCCGTGGGTGCTCCCACCTTGGCGATTGTTGGCAATGATCAACACTCGGTGGGGGCAAGTCCACTGAGGCTCTGGTTGCCCCGTTGCGCCAACGTAAGCCGAACTATCTCCACCGCCAGCTGCACTGCTTGCGCAGACAATCGTTTTCGCAATGACGATTGCCTGGTGGAGGGGCATCCCTGCATGACTGGTGTGGAGCCTAGTCAGGTGATTGATTGGCTTGAAATTCAATTAGAAATTTAGCCAATCTTTTCTAACATTTGTCTTAAGTTTGAAGCGGAAATTCTGTTGATTGCCTATTCGTAGATTAATCTTTCGTTCCACATTTTTTTGTAATTATTTGTTCCCTTGCCGCCAAGTTTCTCAAAGTCTCCTCCCTCTGTTCCTGGCATCCATGATGTTCTATGTTGCGCTACAAGATACCCGGATTGCGTAATATACATCAAGTTTGGGAATGACAAGTCTGGCGTTAGAGGGCGAAACTCCCCAAAGATGCTGTTCTTCAAATTGGAATGGGACGCGATCAATCTTCCCAGCAGATTAGGGCCGGTGGGGTCTAATGGGCTTTGGCCATAAAATCGATTGCGGTAGTTGTTGCAAATCTCATCAATGGCTTTGGCCATAATTGTGTTTCTTGGCTTTGTATAAATGAGGCCATTTTGCACTGCCCATGGTGCACAGCTTGGGCAGCCACGATCTGCAAATGCGATCAATTCAATTTGTTGGTTGGCGCTAATGCTGCTGAGCATTTTGAGGCCAATATCTACATACCAACCACCCTGTTCAAAGAGTAAGCAGTAACGTGCTAAGTCAGATTTATAAGCATAGGGTCGAAGTCCGTCAAATGCATCGAGCACTACCTTGCTAAAGTGTATTTCAATAAAAAGCCTTGCTGCTGTATGGTTGAAGAACTGGTATTTATAATCGGTGAATGCCCCCTTCACGGTTTGCGTGGCAGACACTAGCGCATTAGGCAATGGTTCTTGCTCGTATTCTTTGTCTGTGATCAAGATTTGAAAGATGTTCATAGGTGGTCATGTTGTTGATCATAGTTTTTTCTTTATTTGCAAAGTAATTCTTGATTGCTTTAGCTTGCTCCGCTTATAAGTATCCTCTTGGGTGGCAGTAGATTTGCCGCACGGAGTTCTTGGTTTCGGCATGTTATCGCTGGTATTCGCCTGCTTTATTTGTGCCTTGGCATCTCATTTTCTTGAGTAAATAATTTCTTTGCAAGGGTGGTTAAGGTTGCTATTATATGTGAGCTATGTGCTAATCCTCAAACTTGTGCCTTCTCCATAGTTCATCCTGATGGCGAAGCATAAGGAAGCGGTAATGTTCAGGAACTGGTTTCATTAACTTAAGCAGAGGCAGCAGCATGCCACTGCCTGCCTGTTCTAGTGGTCCAGAAAGCTGAAAGTTTGGTTTCCATTCTCGCGCTTGCCAATAGTCTAAAACCCTCAGTGCCTGGCGACGGCTTAAGAAGTAACAGCCGGAATGGGGGTTGGTGGCCCGGTAAAAGCGTTTGTTGCCTAGGGGCCAGGCCATTTCAATGGTTTCGCCCGTATCCCAGAATAAATCCGGCCGGCCCCCATCTGGATCACCTGATAAGATTACATCACCCCGCTCGGGAATGATTTCACAACGGTGCGGCAGAAATGCGTAGCTGCCATCGGTTAGGCCATCTAGGTAGAGAATCTTGCGAAAGAAGTCTGGATCTTCTATTAATAGGTCGTCCTCCATATAGCCCACTAAATCATAGTCCTCGGCTTGTTCAAGGGTTCGTCGAGAGGCTACTTCTGGCACTCTGGTTAGTTCATTTATAGCTGGATCGATGCACTTAAGTTGTGGGTGTGCCGTCAGAGAATCCGCCAAGCTTGCCCCCAAAGGGGTGTACAAATGTATTGTTAGCTCTACGCCAAGTTCAGTGTGTAGTTGTCTTGTTACCACCGGTTGCCGCAGCCCGAGCGAAGCATGCACCCAGTGCTGGGGCCCATGGCGGGCGAGGTTACCCAGGGTCGCTTGCCGTAATGCCTGCTGCTTGAGTTGCTTTTTCGCTTCTGTTTGGGATGAGTAAAGCGAACCCTCCCTCGGGGCAAATACGTGGGGGATACTGAGTAGTACGCGCATGGCCTCTTTTACTCCTCCAGCCAGTTTTGGCAATCCCAGCCAAGCATTGCCTCCAATTGCTTTATCTCATGTAGGAAATGTTGCCTGAGCCAATCTTTGGCTGCCACTGGTATTTGATCCTCATAAGGCAGGGCATGGAGTTGTTGGGGACCGGCAAAGGGTAAATTTGGCACTTCCAGGTGTTGATATACCTTGGCCAAGGTTCTTGCTGGATTCAATTGCAGTTCCTCCTGGCGCAAAACCAGCACCTGTTTGCGAGGAAAGAAGCTCCAGAGTCGGCGTAATTGCTGGCTATAAAAACCGCGATCACCATAGGAATATACTCGATGCTGAAGCGGTAAAGCGCTGCGGCATCTTTCTGTTTCCGTTGTTATGGCTTCCATAAATCCCAGGTCATCTACGCTGCGTTGTCTTTCCATGTTCCAGTGGGAAAAAGCCCTGGTGATCGGATTACGCAGCACGGAAATTAGTTTGATTCTCGGGTTGTATTGCCAAATCCTTCCAGGGCTTGCATTCCAATACATGTATATCGGTGTTGCCTCCCCCCAGCGTTGCCCTTCTGTTTTGGCTTCGCCAAATTGTTTATGATAAATACTGTAATCTGGATGGTTCCAGTTATGGCTTTCATCGTCAAAATAATGTAGTTCTTTTTGATTCGGTAAATAAAGTTGTGGGTGCCGCTGTAGGTAGCCATGCAGCGCAGTAGTACCCCCTTTCTGGGCTCCGCAGATTAGAAACTCCACCTGCTGGCCCATGGGCGGATTTCATTCGCCAGAAACTTTAGAGTGCATTGGAAAACAAGCCAAACTGGTTGCCTGCTGGCTTTGAGCCCTGGTTTTGTATCTCCCCCTGCACCAGAGCCTCGGTTCCTTCCAGCCGCTACGTGCGGTGTTGGAATGCTGGCGGCTCCAAGGCCCTGGCAAAGCCCGGTTACTTCTAGATCAGCTTCTGCCTTCTCCGGGTTTGCACCAGGGTCTCATCGGCGAGGAACTTCGCCTAAGGCTTTCTGGTGCCCCTGGTCCCCGTTTGCTTTTGGATGGCCTTTGGTTTAGCCGTCCCCATGGAGGCATCACCCGCGTGTGGGAGCAGATCCTGCGCTGTTGGCAATTGCCAGGGTTGATCACCCCCCAGGCCCCTTTGGCGATCATCGATCGAAATAGTCATCTTGCGCTAACGGGCAGTTTTGAGAATTTGGTGGGTGCGGAGTTGGATCCCCTAGATGCCAAGGCTGTGGCAGCGCTTGGCGCTGAAACTGCCGATTTCGCTGAGCGTTGGGGCGCGTCGGTTTTTCTCTCCTCTTGGATCAGTAGTTGTGGTGGGAGCAAGCCCCATTGCCCCGAGCTAGCCCTAGTGCACGATTGCTTGCCGGAGCGCAGCACCGCCGATCCGGAGCTGTTGCGGCAGAGGCGGCGCTGGTTGATTGGTGCAAAACGATTATTGGCCGTTTCTGCTGCCACTGCCCAAGATATTGAAGGGTTGTTGAAACGGTCGCCCGCTTCCATCCCTTGGTGCCACCCCGGGCCTGATAAAAGTTTTTCAAGCGTTCCGTCTGATCCGGCCACTGGGCGCATCTGGCATGGGTTGCAAGCCAGATCCTCAATTAGTACCCCTTACGTTTTGTTGGCGGCCACCAGCCTCCCAGGCAGTTACAAGAACCCTGAACTAATCGCAGCTGCCTTGGCGGAGCCTGGGCTGGCAAAGGTGCAGCTGGTGCTCTCTGGATTGGCGGCCAGTGCCCATCTGCCGCAATTGGTTGAGCAGTTTCCCCACCTGCAGCACCGTTGCCATGCCGTTGGTTTTACGGACTTGGAGCTTGCCCTGGCCTACCGCCACGCCTTAGCGGTGGTTTTGCCTAGCCGGATCGAGGGTTTTGGCCTGCCGGCCATCGAGGCCCTGGCCAGTGGGGCCACCGTGCTGGTGGCCGATGCCCGAGGCCTGCGGGAAGCTGGCGCTGGGGCCTGTCCAAGGGTGTCTTTAGGCGCCCCCGCTGATTTGGCCGCTTGGTTGCAGCTTTTGCTTAATAACCCTTCCAGGGCTTGGTTATTGCCCCATCTGCAGCGGCGCGCCCAGCAACGCTTGCAGCAGTTGCATTCTGATTTGCTTGGTTTGGCCCTGCTGGCCTTAGGGCGCCAATGCTGCGGACGGGCTACAAATTAAAGTAAATCCTGAAATTATTTGAAAGGCTCTGCGGCATGCATCAGCTTCTGGGCCCGTTTATTGCCCCGTTTCTGCGCATCGAGTACTACCTCGGGGCTTGGCTCGAGTTCATTCGCCTCTCGCTGAAGGGGCAAACCTGGAAGCGGCGGCTCAAATGCCAGGCTGGCAGTTGGCCTGAGCCCCCCCAGCAGCTGCGACGTTTGGCGATATTTGCCGCCTTCCATGGTCCGGAGGTGACCCTATCCAACCTGGCATATGTGCGCAGTTTGCAGAAAGCTGGGTTTGAGGTGGTGTACTTGCATAACGGCCACCTCTCATCCAATTCTGTGGCCCAGTTACAGCCCTTCTGTGCAACTGTGCTGGAGCGGATTAATCTTGGCCAGGATTGGGGTTCCTTCAAGGATGCTTATCTAAATCTGCGTCGTTTTGGTTGGCTTGAATCTGTTGAATGGTTGCTATTTTGTAATGATAGTGTTCATTTTCTGGGCGACCAGGCTGGCGATAGATTTGCTGAAGAGCTGGATCTCCAGCTTTCGAAAATCGAAGAGCCAGTGCTGGGGCTCAATGAAAATCTACAGCTTTGGCAGCATTTGCAAAGCTTCTTCGTGGCCGTGCGCCCTGAGGTCTTTAATGCCCCTGATTTTGTCCATTTTTGGAGGAGTTACTTTCCCCTCAGTCATCGTTATCACGCCATAAATAAAGGAGAAGTACGCTGGTCCCTGCGGGTGCTAAATCGCTACCCCCGCAAGGTTTTGTACACCCCTGGGGCCCTGGCTGAGTATGCATCTAAGGCCTTTGAGGATGAGACATACCTTGGCATTTCCCGTTTGCTAATTCCAAAATGTTGTGCCTCGGTGGTGGATGGTCTTAGGAGCCATCTTGCCGAAGAAATCTGCGCCGATGAAGATCGCAAGCGGTTGCCCCGTTCCGGCGGCCGTTTTACTACTAGTTATGTTTACTGGGATCAGTTGGTGGCCCTGGCCAGTATTCTCGAAAGCACTAATACCAGCCATTCCTGCGCCTTGATGTTTACCGCTTTGCTTGGTTCGCCATTCCTGAAGAAAGATATCTGCCGCCACAACACCTACACCCTTGCCCAGTTGAGGCAGTTCCTTGAGTACTTTTTCACGGTTCAGTCTGAGCGCTCGGAGCAGTCAGATCTTCTTTGGAAGGAGATTATTGCCTCCTACGAAAGCCAAGGCACGCTTGTTAGTTACTTGTTTCGGCCAAGGATTGCTTTCCGCAAGGGCTTGATGTATCGCGGTTTTGGTATCTCCCAGGAGTCGATGCCCAACTACGGCAACCGTTGAGTTGTTGTTTTGAGTTTCTTCCCAGGCTCTGCAGTGGCAGCAAATCCCCCAGGGGTTGCTCGGCTGGATCTATTGATAATTGCCTATCGCCCCACCCATGCTGAACTGCAGGCCCTTGCTGCCTGCCTGGCGGCCCTGGCTCCAGGTATCCGCTACAGCTTTGCCCTCAATGCCGCGCCAACACCGCTCCCCCCTGGGCTGGAGCCACTACTGGCCGGTGCTCTGCTGGTGCAGCACAACGCTGAAAACCTTGGCTATGGCCGTGCCGCCAATCAAT
>Ga0214923_10003697_pt1 | contig 19035 bp, 22 predicted proteins | sample LL1510_MetaG_FD_177993 | JGI IMG/M metagenome (GOLD analysis project Ga0214923, IMG submission 177993) | Freshwater microbial communities from Lake Lanier, Atlanta, Georgia, United States - LL-1510 | ecosystem: Environmental > Aquatic > Freshwater > Lake | place: USA: Georgia | collected...
TCGCTTGATGAAGTCTTTTTAGAGACTTGAGTTTCAGGTGGAATGACTTTAAGTTCATCTTCATCATGTTCAACTTTTTCATCATTTTCATCATGTTGATGACCCATGTAAATATCAACTAACTTTTGTTTATTGATTTTACATTCATTAGAAATTTTATCTATAAATTCTAAAAATAATTTATCAATTGCGGAATGGACTTTTTGATTCATCTGTAATATATTACAACTAATTATTGTAATATATTATTCTTTCCTTAAAATCAGTTTATTTTTACTATTATTTATCAATAAATTCAAATGTAATTCGATTTAAAGATAACAATATGCCAAAAAGGATAGCGATAACAATTAATTTTGGATTTCCTTGATAGTCAAAAATATTCACATCTTTTTTCATACACAAGTCATCCAAAAACCCTATAAAGATATTACTAAAAATAAATGTAGCAAATAAACTTAACAATATAGCAGCTATCCATTTTTTAATATTTGTATTTTCTTTCTTTTTAAAACGTTGATAAAATGGATGGTTAAAAACATTTTGATCATCTAAAATTTCTGTTGTTTGAGTAACACGAGGATAAATAGGTTGTTGATTATCTTCGTCTTGTATAAAGTTAAATTCATTAGGATAAATATCAACTAAAATACTTTTTACTTGATCTTTTGATAAAATTCCCATTTTATCATACAATAACAATTTTTTATTTTATTTTAAATAATTTTAGAAATTTCTTCCGGAGTTATTATTTTTACTCCATATTTTTCTGCCTTTTTCATTTTTCCTGTATACTCTCCTTTGTCTTTCACTATCAAATATGTTGTTGTCTTCTTTACATCTTGATCTTCTTTATATCCTTTTCTTTGTAATAACTCTCCCAACTCTTTATCTCTAAATCCAGAAAGACAAAAAGACCCATTTTCTGGCTCTATCACCATTAATTCATCTTCACTTTCTTCTTGATCAACATTCTTAAATATGTCTCCTACTTTTTTATAATATTCTTGAAATTTTTTAATTCCATCTATAAAAACTTGAGCTGTTTTATTAAATCCCAACTTATTCAATCTCTCTACTAAATCTTCTTCATCATATCTTTTACCCATAGTAAGAATCTCTTTTACACTTGGAATCATTAATAATTTCTCAAACTTTGATGCTCCAAATCCAGGAAAAAGACAACTTGATATCATTAATGTTTGTAAATTCATTTTCATTTTACATTCCATAATCGCATCTAAAATATTTTGAGCAGATTTTTCCTTTACTCCATCCATTTCTAATAACGCTTCTTTTGTTAATTCAAAAAGATGACGCTCCGTTGTAACTCCATGTTCATATAAATTCTTTAATACACCTTCTTTTACTCCTTTTATCTTTGATTGTTCAAACATACAAATCATACGTTTGATCCAAACCTCTCCGAATTCTACATCTTCTTCTGGAATAACAAGATCTACTTCTGTTTCATTCCAAAAACAATCTCTTTCCGGAAGACTTGCAACAGTTGGTTTTACAATAGAAACAATGTATGGAATGACATCTCCGCTTCTAACCATTTTTAAAATAGTTCCTGGTCCAATTTTATTGTCTTTTATAAAACGAGCATTAAAACCTGTTGTGTTTGTAATAGTAACTCCTGATAATTGAATCGGATGCAAATTAATGACAGGCTTTAATATTCTATGTTTTGTAACACTCCACTCTACTGACTTGACTGTAGCATCCATTGTTTCCCCAATGCATTTAAATGCAATAGTAAAGTCTGGATTTTTTCCATTATGTTCTTCATGGATATCCATAGTCGTAATGACAAGTCCGTCTTTTTCATAATCAAGAACTTCTTTACGTTTTGTAAAAAGTTCTGTTAAAGATTTTTGCGTTAATTGTTCCACTGTTTCAAAATAAGGAACACTAAACTTCTTATCCTTAAGAAACATAAACATGTCACGAGATGTCTTAACGTTTATAGATTTGGAGTATACATAATATGCAATAAAATGTATATCTTTTAACATTGAAGTATTTTTCTCCTTTGAGTTAACAAGACCCGCAACTAGATTTCTTGGATTTTTAAAAGAGGTTTCATATTTATCTTTAAAGACTTGAATTGGTATAATAATTTCTCCTCTTATATATATAAGGTCTTTACAATCGATAGAAGTGACGGTTTTTATATATTTTAATAAATTTGAAACATCATTTCCGTATGTTCCATCTCCTCTAGTGAAAGCGCGGGTTGCCTTTCCATCTTTATATTCAATAAGAAGAGATAATCCGTCAACTTTGTCGCTGATAACAAAGGGTCCTTTTGCTTTTTTTTGAAAGTTAAAGATTGCGTTATCATCTTTTACTTTGTCTAATGAACCCATATAGATAGGGAGTTTTGTTTCTCCTTGTTGACCAAGATAAGTGAATTCTTCATTGAATTTGGTTTCATAGATTTTTACAAGAGAATCAAAATCTTCATCGGAGATGGAAGAATGATGAGAGTAGTAAAGATCGCTTTGATTTTTTAGAAAAGCGAGGAATTCTTTTTTAGAAAAATTTTCGATATTGTTTGACATTTTTTAAATAGAAAAAATAAATCAAAAAGTCAGTTTATTATTTAAATTTTTTAAGAATTAAATGTTTAAAGAAAGATTTTATAAAATTAACAAAGGAGATGCCCGTTCAAAGTAAGAAAAAGATAAGGGTGATAAAAGTCAAATCCGACTATCCTGTAAATGACTTTTATACGCCAAGTTTTCCAGCTATGCCTCGTCTTTACTTAGAATTATTAGAAAATAAACAAAAAGTAAAGCCAGAATTTAGAAATAGAGAATTTATTCCAAAAGGAAATTCTCGTCTCTATGGTCCCTCTATAGACGAAGCTAGAATGACTGCTCAAAAAGAGATGAGTAATGAACTTAAGATGAATTTTGGTGAAGACAATAATGTTAAGAGGTCACCTACAGAACCTACTTCTAAATATAGTCCAAGAAGTTTTTCTAAGCCTGTTAATAAGGAAGAACAACTTGTTGATATTACAACTTTGGATGACAATAAGATTAAACAACTAGAAGGTCCTAAAAATGAAGAGTATACTGGAAATCCAAAAGGAACAATTAAACCTGGATTTAAAGAAAGACTCAAACAAAGAATGAAACAACAAGATCAAAAAAATGATAGTGATTCAGATAAAGATTATAAGTCTTTGGACACAACAAGTCTAAAAGAAAAATATCGAAACCGATTTAAAAAAGATTCTTACGATGAAAGACGAAATGAAGAAAGAAGAGACGACGACAGAAGAGATGAAGAAAGAAGAGACGACAGAAGAGAGGAAAGACGAGACGACGACAGAAGAGAGGAAAGAAGAGATGATGAAAAAAGAGAGGAAGATACAAGTGTGAAAAAAGCAGTTGTAGCATCTGGACTTGCAAGTTTATTGAGAGGAGAGAAGAGTGAATCAAAAACAGAACCGTTTAAACAAATGGAAGAACCAAAAAGTTTTCCAAAGATAGAGGAGCCGAAGCAAGTAGATGGAGTTAAGTTGCCTCCATCTCTTGAACAAATAAATAAAGGACAAGTGCAAGTCGATGCGAACGGTATTCGTAATATAGAGTTTACATCTCAAGCAGAGGATGATGTGTTAAAGAGAAAGAGAGACTTATTAAATAAGATAAAGATATTAAAGAAGAGTAATCGAAATCCAAATATTTTAATACCTGATTTTACAGAGTTAACAGATATACAAACGTTGGAAAGAGAACATGATCATTTTGAAAAAATATTAAGAGTGGAGCAAAATGTAGAAACATATTCAAAGATATTGAAATATGGATTATTAGGATTAGAATGGGTTTTGATAGAGTTTCTTAAGTTTGAAGATATTGATGGCTTTGCAAAACAACAAATTGCAAATATGCATCAATACGAACCGCTTTTAATGGAAATAAGTGAAAAGAATTATATGCCTGATACAAAGAGTTGGCCGGTTGAATTAAGATTATTATTTACTGTGTTAATGAATGGTGCTGGATTTGTTATGATGAAGATGTTTTTTAAGAACATAGGACCAAAGAGTTCACCTTCTGTTCAACAACAAGTTCCTTCAAATACAACCCCAATTTATTCAACGGGTAGACAAGAATCCCGACCTAAGATGAGAGGTCCTCAATTTGACTTTGATGAGTTAGAAACAAAGAAGACAAATTAAAAATTTTATAAATGAAAAAATTTTTAATTAAAGTAAGGCAATCTGTTGATACCAAAGTAAGTTCCGATAGAAATTAATAAACTGGCAATTATAAAGTTTTTATAGTTGATTGTTGATTTACATTCACCTTCGCTTTTATCATATTTAGTGTCTACAACATAAATAGGTCTGATTAAATAACAAAGTAAGAGTCCAGCTAGTATAGAAATTCCGATTTTTATAAAGATAGCTTTTGATCCGAATTGAACGACAGTTGATTTTCCTTCTAACAAGGATAATTGGTTATCAATATCCATTTTAAATAAGTTAAATAAAATCTTTTAACTTTATAAAAAAATTAATCATTTAAAAAAAAATGATTAATTTATCTTTCTTATTTGTAAATATATAATGCCAGTAACATTAGCAGAATTAAGTGGTGCAACTCTTCCTACTCCACCAAAATATAATAAACCTATTCAAAATAGAAATTTTTCAGTTATTGATGATGTTTTAGCTCCTGTTAACGGCCAGATTCCAACCATTGGAACAAACGGATATACATCCGATGATGTATTTGCGGGTAATGGTGTTCCAACTAAAGGTGAATTTAAAATGAGAAATAAAGTTCCGCAAGATTGGGTTGATTTAAATGCAACAACAAATTTCAATCCAAGACTTGCAAATCAATTTAGAAATGAGCCAATGAGAAGTGTTTCGGAAGCGGATATTGTAATGCAAGCAAATCAAGGACTATATGCAAGCGCGCCTGTAGATCTTAATTTAACAGCTGGAATGACAGCGCCTTTAAAATCCGTAGAAAATAATGAAATCCGAATGGGTGCGCCTATACAACAAGGTCCATTTTACCCACAACAAAAAAAGAGTGTAGAAAAATTTAATCATAGAATGGGTGGACAAAATTGTATAGAGACATTGAATCATATAATGAATTGTCCAATGTGTCAAAAGTATTTTGAATGCGATACAAAAATCTATAATGTAATTATAATCATGCTAATATTATTATTCACAACAATTATATTTTTCCTATATAAAGAAGATAAAAAACGATAATCGATATTTAAAGAAAAAAAGCGAAGAAGATAAGAAATTAATGTATGATGCAATAGTATTAGCTTCGGGTGCTGTAAAAGGATTAATTATATTAGGTGCATTAGATTATTATTATGAAAAAAATCTGTTGACAAACTTAAAAATTTATAGCGGATGTTCGGTCGGTTCTATAATATCTTATCTTTTATTAATAGGATATAATCCTAAAGAGATCTTTGCTTATACTTGTAGTAAAGATATTTTTGTTCTTTTCACAACTATAAATTTGGTTGCATTACCTGAACATTATGGGGTGGTTGACTCAAATATGTTATATAAATACTTAGAAGAGATGACAATGTTAAAATTAGGATATATGCCAACATTTAAAGATTTATATGAAAAATATAATAAGATATTATTATGTCCTGCTTATAATTTGACAAATGTGACTTCATCGACCTATTTTTCATATTTAACTAATCCTGATATGATTGCATTAAAAGCGGTGTGCTTATCAAGTAATATTCCATTTTTTTTCTCCAAGGCTGAATATAAAGGGGACTTATATATAGATGGAGCTTTTTTTGACGGCTTTCCTTTGATAAAAACAATTGATTTATTTTGTAAAGAAAAAAATAAAGTGTTAGGAATTCTTTTTAATCATGAAGATGAACATGAGTATAAGATCGCATCTTTGATTGACTACTTAAAAAGTATTATTACTATAAAAAATCAAGACAATTTCAAAACAAATTATATAAAAAAGATTAAATTGTATTTAAAAGAATTAAAGGAGAGACCTGATGGTAGTGAAGTTGATTTAGTTTTTTTAGAAGCGAAAGTTCAATCATTAGATTTTTCTTTAGACATGCAAAAGCGTCTAAAAATGTTTAAAGAAGGAAAATCTTACATAAAAACGCAATTTATAAACTGATTTTAATAATTAAAGATAATTAATTATTAAACTATTAATGTTATCATTTATTAAGAAATCTAAGAAAAAAACAAAAAATATTCAAGAATTATCTGAAGATGAAACCCAACTCGTATTAAGAGACATCAATACCGCAAAATTAGATAAGGAATATGTTATGAGCGAAATTAATAAATATGCCGAAAAAAAGTTTATAAATTTAACATTTATCGATGAAAATGAAACTCCCATTATTCAACCAATCGAACCAGTCCCTCCTCCTAAAGTAAGTAACAAGCCTGCGGGATTTTTAAAAAAACCTTTAGTTCCATCTCTTGAAGTAAAAGAAAATATTCCGGTTGAAGAAAAGAAAAAAGTTGTTATTCCTGAACCTGTTAGTAAACCAAAGAAAGTAACAGAAACGACAGAAGAAGGAAAGAAGAAACCCTTATTTAAATCTAATTTAAAAAATATAACTACTCATCTTGGAGAAATAGGTATTTCAAATGAACAAAAGCCAAAACAATATGAAACAATGATTAAGACAGAACATATATCTGTGAAGATGTATTCATGTTGTAACGAATACAATCAAAAGAAAGAGATTCCGGCAAAGACCGATATTAATTGTTGGTGGTGTCGATATCCTATTCCGGAGGAGATTCATCCGCTTGGATGTCCGGTAAAATATGTGAAGAAAGATTTGCATAAGGGAGTGAATGAAGAGCATTTTGAGACGGATGGTATTTTTTGTAGTTTTAATTGTGTGATGGCGTATATAAATTTAGAGATGTGATATAATGTTAGATATAGAGAAAGTGGTTGTTTATTATATTTATTATATAAGATGTTATTTGGAAATGAATATATCAATGTGACAATTAATCCGGCGGTTGATTGGAGACTTTTGAAAAAATATGGAGGATGTTTCTCGATAATAGAATTTAGGGCGAAGTTTCAAACGGTGTCGCATATGACAATGAATTTACTTAAGTCGGAAAGAAAATTAGAAAAGACTCCTTTATCTCCAACAAATTGGCAATATATAGAGGAAGAAAATAATAAAAAACTATTTTAATTATCTTCTTCTCCTAGCAACTCTTTGAGCATAACTATTAGCATATTCAATTAATTCTTGTCCGGCTGCCATCATATTATTAATCATATGTGCAATAAGAGGTGTAAAAATACTATTAGTATACATATATGCATAACCACTAATTAAACCGCCAACTCCAGCCATAAAACTTTGAATGATTGTTCTATTAATTTGTTGATCGCTTACAACCGCATTTGTCATGTGCATAGCTCCAAAAATAACAGCATGAATTAAATTAGCTGTGTGAATTCCAAATTTAAAAATCTTAATCAATACAATTTTTAAAAATAAAAATCTAAAAAAAAGTTCTTCTACAAGAGGAGCGTAAATACCGCTATTTAAAAATTCAGAAAACCCAAAGATTAATGGAGATATTTTTTTCTCCTTATATTGATCAAATTCTTGATCTTGTTCATTTTCAAGAGTGTCTTTAAAATTATTTGTTGCAAAGTGTTTCATTCCTATAGTGAAAATAAAGTTGTTAATAATAACACAACCTAGAGCTACAATAAAAATAGTGAAAGGAGAGGAAGAATCTTTTGTGACATCAAATTTTATTAATTCTTGTATTGAACAGTTTTGCAAAATATCACTCATATTTATATATACTCATATAAAAAAAATAAAGAACAAATTTATTTTATATGAAATAAATTTGTATTTTAATTTGGAATCTTAATCGGTTCATCTTCTTTAAATGAAACTATATTAGTTTCAAACTCCTCTCCCATATACATTATCTCTACTTCATAAAATCCTAATAAAGTAGGACTTACAATTGTATTATGACAATCTTCGTTTGGTCCTAAAAATCTTTTTATGTAAGTTGCAATTTCTTGACTTTGTATAAGCTCATCCTCTTTTCTCTGTCTAGTTTTAATTCTATAAATACGATGAATATAGTTAGAGTCTAGATTTAGAATTATAGTATATGGTTTGTTATGATAGTAATATTCTAGTTCGTATTGATTTGATTTAATATGTTTAGGGACGTTAAAGAGAGTTTTTGTAAAGTTTGATTTTAAAGAGTCATAATAGTAAGCAAGATTTACAAGAGTGCCGTAAGTGACTTTATGAAATACATTTTTACAAGGCTTAACAATATTATCATACGGATTTTGTAAAGTAATCACTAATGAAGTAATAATAATAATAAAATTATTAAGCGGAACTCTAAATCCAAAAAGGGAAGCTAAATTTGACATTTTATTATTATTTATGTTTTCTTTAAATTAGTTCTTTGAACTTTCTAATTGTTCTACTCTTTTTCTAAGATCACGTAACATTTTTAAAACATATCTCATTCTTCTTGAAGTAGAAATGACATCTTCGTCTAAACTATCTTCAACAGTATCTTCTTCTATTTCAAGTTGTCTACTTTCACTCTTTAAACGTCTAGAGAGAGTTTTTTGAATCAACTCATCATCTGTGCTGTCACTATCTTCTTCTGAAGAAGATGAGGACGATTCTTCTTCTTTAACTAACTTTTCTTCATTTATATTTTCTAATAGATTTTTAAATTCGGCAATTTCATCAACTTTAATAATCCAACTCTTTGTTTCTTTTGAATAATCTAAAGCATCATCAAGAAAGTCTTGCCATTCATTGCTTGATTTTTTTAAACTAACCTTACATAACTTCTTATTATAAGGCTCAATGTAAATGTATGGATGATTAATTTTACAATCTACGGAATCAGAATCAGATATTGACATATTTTATAAGATTTAAAATTTCTTTAACATTCAATAAAAGAAAACAATTTAAAAACTTTTATCTTTTTATTACATTAAAAGATGGATGTCTTAACAAAATTAGGCGAAAATGCCACAATCTCTCTCAAAGAAGCTGATCCTGTAAATTGCTGTCTTGATGGCTACTTTTTTAATTGTCCTGAAAATCCTATGCGCTTCGAAAAAGGCATGTGTAATGATTATATGGCACAACGTTGCGCTAGAAATTGGGACAACTATTGCGATATCTTCTTAGAACAAATGGACTCAAAAGATGTCAATGGAAAAGCAATGACAAACTTTCTCTCAAAAGCCGCTGAATTTAAGTTTTGCAGAGATGACACATCTAATCCAAACGCTCATTGTGTTACCGCTTGCGAGCTTGTAAATCCTCTCGCACCAGGTGGTGCGGTTGTTTGTAAATCCGTTGGTGATACAGTCTACAGAGATCAAACTCAACTATATAATATTTCCACAGACTTTTCTCAATCAGAAGGTCTAAATACAACAGCACCTCTTAAAGTCGCAGCATGCCCTAAAACATGCGACTTAACAAACAATCTTGACAACACAAACAGAATCCTTAATGAATGTCTCGACAGAGGAGTTTGTCAACCAGAAATGATGAATCTCGCAGAAAATATCGTAAAAAATAAAATCCCAGTTCAAAATCAACGTTTACAACAATTCATTAATCAATACATCGTTACAAATCCTTCTAAACAAATCGCGCAAAATGTCCAACTCGGCGGAATGGGATCTCAAGTATCATCTTTCAATCCAACAATTCCTGGACCAACAACTCAAATTCCTAATACACCAGTCATTCCTCCTACACAAGTAACAGAACCATTCGCTGTCAAAGAGCCTTTCAGACAAACAGAACCACAACCAACACAACAAAATAAAGAAAATATTACACCAAAACGTTCTTTTATTGAAGAAAATAAAGTTATTTTAACAGTATTGGTTTTATTAATAATTTTTATTCTCATTATTAAAAACTAAATTAACCATTTAAAATCATATCTATATTATCTATAAATATGATTGAAGATTATAAAGAACATCTTTCCTCTTTTGAATTTATCCCAAAAACATTTTTAGATATTGACACTTCTTTATTTGGTTCTTCTAATAATAATCCTTTTCTTATCCTAAAAGAAAAAGCAAAAGATGAGACCGTAAAAATGGAAGACAGAATGCAATGCATCCGTTATATGTGTAGAATTCCTTTTAAAGATCATATCAATCACTCTATAGACGCTTCCAAAACCATTGTCTTAACGCAAAATTATGATCCGTATAAACTTTTCTACTTTTACGCTAACAATGACAAATATGTAAAACTTGATGATCACGTTGTCTATCATACCCACCCAACCTTTTTTTCAAGATGTATAGGAACATGTCTTCCTTTCGAGCTTACCATACTTGTATGTAAAGCTATTTACATCACCTATCCTTTTGAATCGGACGAAAGAACAGAAGTGTTAGAATATATATTAGATATAGCGGATAATCCAAATGAGTCGGTTAAAACAAGAGCTGAATGTGCCGATCTTTTATTTACATTTGGGGAGGGAGATGAAATCTTTTTTGGAAAAAAGATTATAAATCAACTTGGAGAACTTTATGATAAAAATAAAATCAAAACAATTTGGACAAATTCTCAAAATGTTCATAACGAAATCATACAAGAAAGTATACTAAATATTGTCACCACTCTTCATAGAAAATCAATTCAAAGTTCTAACGAGGATAAAGATCTAAGCATCGAACAAGTTCAAGAAATGTTATTGCAATTATATTCCGATGCAGAAATGATTGTAAAAGAAAAGATTGTTAGTTTTTGTTATAGAATCATAGTGGATCCTAGCAGATATCAAAATTTAACTCTATTTGACGTTTTTTTATTAATATGGAATTTTATTCAAAACTCCATTCATAAAGATCAATTATTAATCAGACTTTTAGAAGAAATTCTAGATATGGATGAAACTTGCTCAACAGGATATCTAACTAGACTTGTCAATGTCATAACAGGATATGTTGAAGAAGAAGAGTTAGTGTTACGCTTATCTCCTAAAGATGAGTTGAGAAGTGCGACATTTGCTAGAATTATGGCAAAGATTCGTTCATTGCCGGATCAAATTAGAAATGATATTCTTGAAGAATTAGGATCAGACTCAAAAGAAAAACAAATGTTTGATGAGTTTATGGAAATTAATTCCCCTTTTGATGAACTTTTAGAAGAATATAAAACATTATTGCCAAGTGAAGAATTTACAGAAATATTTAATAACTGTATAGTAGAGTTCAAACTATTCGCCGTTTAACAAGGTTAAAGAGAAGGTTATAATATAAAGGTAAGTTACGAATGTGGAATAATATGTGGCTTAAGATAATTGACAATCCGGGAAATGTGGAAAGAATAGTAAAAGTGGAAAGAGTGGATCGTAAAAATGATATGATTTATTTTTATAATTTTTATTTTAATAAGATTAAAAATATTAAGATCCTTGGAGAAGTTAAAAAACCGGTTGTAGTTGATACAAATTGGTTTGCATTATATGGTCGCCATATTGACTATAGATATCAATATGGAAGAAGAGAATCGGGAAATGTTATATATGTAAATCAAGTAGAAGCGGAAGATAGCACAACAGGCTCAATTAAATTTTTTATAAAAATGGATAGCGGAAGTAAGTTTTTTAGCGATGAGATTATTTTATTAGATGTTGGAGAGTCGGTTATTAGTAAAGAACCTAAATATCAAATAGATCCATTATTAGGAAGACATTTTACAAACTATCATCCGTTAGATATGTATACAAATAATGCAATAGTTAGTCAATTCATGTTATGGTTTTGGAGAGAAGGTGTAAATCTTGTTGATGTAACGTATCATGACTTGCCAAAGTTTGTTAAAGAACATTTTGCATTGGCTCCGACAGAAAAGATGGATATATTTGATTTTATACCGGAATTATTTAAATTTAAAAGAGTTTAAACATTAATTTTTTTAATGTATAATGTTAAGACTAGTAAGAATCTCAAAGAGATTTACATCTCAAATGCCTCAAAAAAATATAATAGATACACTGGAAAATGAGATAGATACATTGAGAACCGATATTATAAAAAATAATGAAACCATAAAGTCATTAAAGAAAGAAGTATCTGGACTAAGTTATGCTACTTATATAGCTTTAGGATTTTCTGTCGGATCTATGTTTAGCAAACACTAATTTTTATTTAAATTTAAAAGAGTAAGTTAATAAAATTAAATGGATTCTTTTATAAACAAAAGAAAGGCACAAACATCAAATAAACCTTTACCAAATCGTGATTCAAAAGAAGCATTTCCTTCAACACCATTTGTTCAAAGTGTGAAAGACGGACTTGCGACGGGAATTGGTGTAAATTTTGGTGAACGAATTGTTAACAGTATATTTGGTGCAAAAAAAGTTGAAGTTGCGAATACTGGATATCGAATATCTGAAGATTATTTTAATTGTGAACAAATTAAATTACATTATCTAAAACAAGTCGAGAATGGTAGTGTCTCGGAAGAACTTGAACGCGAATACAATAAATGTTTAAAATAAAATAGAATTAATTTTTATTTTATTTTATATATGTAGTATGATTACTATATATTTACGTATTTTTCCTTCTGGTAAAAACGGAAGAAGGGGATCTTTTATTAGTAGAGAGATAAAGATAGATAAACTAAATCCAATTGTGAAAGATATTTTTTCATATAATAAAGAAATAAGTGAAGATGGATATAAGATTGCAAGAGGAGTCTCTTTTTTAAACTTGCATGATAAGATAGAAGATGAAGAAAATTTAAATGCAATTCCTATAAGAGTTTAATTAATTTTTAATTAAAAATTAATTAAATTTTTAACTTAGTATCTAAGATATTGTGGAGGAGGAATTGTTGTGTCAAATGTAGCTTGACCTAAGTTCTTTTGAGCTAATTGAGAGAAAGCTAAGTCGCTGTTTGTCATCTTTGTGCCTGCGCCGCCTGTTGTTGAAGCTAAGTCTAATGGGATTTGTTTTGTGAAATCAATTAAACGACCTGCTGAAGCTGCATTACCAAAGAGTGTATCACCACCGCCTGACATACCCATAGGTAAGCCGTAGTATTTAGGAGATAAGAAAGGACGTAAAGAGTTTTCAACTTCAATACGTGTGTTAGCTGTGAAAAGACCAGGACATGTCATTGTGTCAATAGAATCAGGAGCTGCTGGACGACCGTATTGATCGAAAGCACCTCTGTCAGCACAAGGAGATAATTCAGGATGTAAAATAGGGAGAGATTGACCGAAAGGAGCAACACCGCCAGAGTTGATTTTAACTTGAGCCAAATTTGATGTAATCATTCTTATATATTTTATAAGTAAAAAAGAAAAAAATAAAAAAAATATTAATTCAAATAATATATTTTTTTAAAGAAGCAAACCTGGAGGAATTCCTCTAACATATGGCTGTAGCTCATTATACGCGAGTCTATTTATAGCATCTTCTCTGTCAATAGCTATATCTGGATTATCTCCCGGACATGTCCATATCGGTAATGTTTGTTGATCGACTTTTCTTCCATACTCATCCACTAATATTTTTCTACGACAATCATAAAAATTTGGATCTACCGCCGCCTTTGACGCATTATACTCTGCTATCGCTGCCGGATTACTAACTGTCCATTGAGACCCTAAACCACCATTTAACATTTGTCCTGGTCTTACATTTTGATCGTATGTTGAACCAATTAATCCTCCATTTGTGAGTTGTTGCTGAATGGTCTGAAGATTTTGATTCGTTGAATCAATTTGAGAAGAAACATCTTTTATCATTCTTTCAAATTCAAGATTCTTACTTGTCATTTTTAAGAAACTGTCGTCTATTTTTTTAGTAGACATATTAACATAATCTTGAAACTCTTGTTGAGTTACATATTGATCAGACATTTTAATTATATAAAATATTTTAATTTATTTTACTAAAAATTAATTGATTTACCCAATTAAATACATAATTATTTATATTATCAAAATGTCTCAAGCTAAATTAACCAAACTTACTAAAGCCGTCTCTGCAATTGCAACAAACTCCGAATCCGAACTTGTTAAATCTAAAAAGGGAAAGAATGTAAAGAAAAATGAAAAAACCGAAGAAAAAGAAATTGAATTAGAAGAAAAAAGCGAAATTGTAAATCTTGATGAATCTTTCAAAACTTCAAAAAAGAAAGATGATATCGTTTACAAAAAACTCCAACTCCATGATCAAATCTTAATGCGTCCCGACACTTACATCGGCAGTGTCAAAAATGCAAAAACATCCGAACCTGTCTTTCTTCTTAGAACTACAGATTCCGGTCTACCTTCTATTGTAAAAGACTATGCAACTTATCCTGACGGATTAATCCGTATCTTTATGGAAACATTATCAAACGCAATTGATAATGTTTGGCGTTCTGTCACTACTGAGGGTTGTAATCCAACCTTGATCAAGATTTGGATCGATCGTGAAAAAGGATGCGTGAAGGTCTGGAACGATGGCCGTAATATTCCTGTTAGTCTTCATGAAACCGAGAAAGTTTACATTCCTGAAATGATTTTCGGACATCTTCTTACCTCCTCTAATTATAATGATGGCGAGGAAAGAAAAACTTCGGGGTTAAATGGTCTAGGATGCAAGTTGGTTTCTTTATTTTCAACTTCAATGAACATAAAAGTTTATAATAAAGGAGCGGGAGTTTTATATGAACAAGAATGGAAGAGAAATATGTATGACAAAGGAGAACCAGTTCTCACCAAAATTACTTCTAAAAACAATCAATATAAAACAAATGAAGATGGAAAGAACGGATTTACACAAGTTGAATTCTTTCCGGACTTTTCAAGATTTGGACTTACAAAGTTTACTGATGATGTGATTGCTATATATGAAAAATTAGTTTATGATTGCGCAATGACAGTATCTATGAATAAAGTTAGAGTTCAATATAATGGAAAAGACATTCCTATTAAATCTATCAAAGACTATGTAAAGTTATACTTTGCAAATAAAATAAAAGACGAGATAGAAGAACAAAAAGAGGAAATAGATGAGTCCGATGAAGAATTAACAATTCAAGATGAAAATGAAGAAAAATCTAAAGATAAAAAGAAAAATAAGAAATCTACGCCATCTGAAGAAGGAGTTCCTATTGAACATCTCTTATTAACTTCGGATGATTGTAGAGTAATGGTTTGTTCTACTGATTGTGGAGAGTTTACTCATGTAAGTTTTGTCAATGGTATTTATACAAAGTATGGAGGCGCTCATGTTGATAAATGGTCTGAGGCTTTATTTAGACCACTTGTTGAAAAACTTAATGATAATAAAAAACGACAATCTATTGATATTCGTGATGTCAAAAAACATTTTTTTATATTTGTTTATGCAAGCGTAGATAAGCCATCTTTTGATTCACAATCAAAGAATAAATTATCTGATGTTGCATTACAAGTAAATGTTAAGAAGACTGACATTGCAAAGTTGAGTAAGTGGGAATTTATGGAAAAAATAGAAAACTCTTTAAAAATGAAAGAAATGCTTACTCTTAAAAACACAGAAAGAAAAAAGAGGGGAGTCGTTCGCGTTGAAGGTCTTGATGACGCAAACTTTGCTGGTCAAAAGGGTAAAGCGCAAGATTGTATCTTAACATTAAGCGAAGGTTTATCTGCTAAGACCTATATTGTAAAAGGAATGAAGTATGGCATCAATGGAAAAGCCGGTCATGATTACATAGGTGTATTACCAATCAGAGGTAAGTTTTTAAATGTAAGAAATTCTTCGATTGATACACTTGTTAAAAACAAAGAAGTCAAGGCAATTATTCAAGCGTTGGGATTACAATATGATCTTGACTATACAGATGAAGAAAACTTTAAAAAACTACGTTATGGTAAATTATTACTATGCACTGATGCCGATGTAGATGGCCTTCATATATCCGGACTTTTGTTAAATTTCTTTCACTTTCTTTTTCCGACTCTTTTAAATAGAAAAGGCTTTTTTACATTTATGAGAGTTCCAATTTTAAAGATTCAAAAAGGAAAACAACAATTATCATTCTTTTTTCAAGAAGAAGCAACTAGATACATTCAAGAACATAATGTTAAAAAAGATAATATTAAATATTATAAAGGGTTGGGAACAGCAAATGATCAAGATATCAAAGAAGACTTTGGAAGAAGAATTGTTGAACTTGAAAGAGATCAAAATGCAGACAATCTTATGAATAAAGTATTTGGAAAAGAAAATACCGACTTTAGAAAAGATTGGATAACAAGATATCTTGAAGATGATTCGGAATGCAAATATCCTGTGATAGAAGACTACAAAGTAGAACAATCTACTATCAGTAACTTTTTGAATGAAGAGTTAATCAATTTTAGTATTGATGATTGTCATCGTAGTATTCCACATATGCTTGACGGGTTTAAAGAGTCTCATCGTAAAGTTGTTTATTCTGCATTTAAGAAAAACTTAAAGTATAGTGGAAAAACTCTTAAAGTGGCTCAGTTTGCTGGTTATGTTGCGGAAAATTCAAATTATCATCATGGCGAACAAAATCTTTATGATACTATTACAAAACTTGCTCAACGTTTTGTAGGAAGCAACAATATTCCAATCTTATTTAATGACGGGCAAGTAGGTGAGCGTATAAAAAATGGCCAAGATGCGGCTAATGGTAGATACATTTTTACTAAGTTAGATATGTTGACAAGATTTCTTTTTAGAGAAGAAGATGACGCATTCTTAAAGAATAGAGAAGATGATGGGGATGTTGTGGAAAAGGAATATTACTTGCCAATTGTTCCTATGGTTTTAGTTAATGGATGTTCTGCTGGTATTGGAACAGGTTGGAGCACAAACGTTCCTCAATATAACTTAACTCAACTTATTCAATGGATTACTAATTGGATGAAAGAGGAATCAAACATAGAAGATAAATTAGTTCCTTGGTATAGAAACTTTAAAGGAGAAATTAAAGTTGATGGAAAGAAGATTATTACAACAGGTATAGTAAATACCATAAAAGAAGGAGAATATAGAATTACAGAAATTCCATTAGGAAGAAAGAACTTATCTATAGCAAGATACAAAGAGTTGTTAGAAGAATTAAAAGAAAAAGGAAAAATAAAGTTGATTAAAGATTATTCAACAGAAGCAAATCCGGATTTCATAGTAGTTTGTGAAAAAGACGAAATATTAACAGTCGACGATTTACAATTAGTCGATACCATTTCTATGAATAATATGGTTCTTTTTAATTCTAAAGGACAAATTTACAGATATGAGTCGGTAGAAGAAATCATTCATGAGTTTTGTCAAGTTAGACTTGCATTATATCAAACAAGAAAAGATGGAATTGTTAATCGTATGGAAAAAGACTTGAAATATATAAGAAATAAGATTCGTTTTATAGGAGAGGTAGTAAATAATACAATTTCTTTAAAAAATAGAACGGATGAAGATTTACACAAAGAATTGATTCAAAAGAAGTATGATGCCATATATGATGATGAAAATATAGATGAAAGTGAAAAGAAAGAAGACTATTCATATTTATTAAATATACAAGTTAGAAGTATGACGGGACAACGATTAAAAGAATTACAAGAAAAAGAGAAGAAGATGTCCACAGAATTAGAAGAATACAGAAAGAAGACTATTAAACAAATTTGGACAGAAGAATTGACAGAATTAGAAGAAAAATACAATGTTTGGGTAGATACACAAATTCAAGAAATAAAGATTAACACTAAAACAACAACAGTAAAAAAGAATAAAAAATAAGCAATAAGAATAATATTTTAATTTTTGTTAACAAAAATTAAAATATTAATGTAATTTTATTTATAATTTTCTAGATCTAATAAATTGAGCAACTGTAGAAACTGTCTTTGCTGTTTCTGTTGCGGATTTAGCCGCATTATTTGCTGCTTGTGCTGCATTTAAAGCAGCTTTAGTATTGACTTCAATAAGTTGAGTGTTTTCTTTCTTTTCTTCTGGATTCATAGATTGAATAGCATCTTGAAGTTCTAATAATGCTTGTTGGGCAACAATAGAAGCATTGTTAGCTGCTTGTGCTGCTTTAACGGCTGCAAGAGCAGCAAGTTCGGCATTTTGTTCTGAGAGAGCACTATGATAGGCTAGATTTCTGTTTCTCTTTGTGCAATTTCTCCAAATAAATATTATAATAATAAATATTACTAGGCAAATTATCCATTCTTGCATTTTATTTTAAACAAAAGATAAAAATAATAAAATAACATTTTAATTAAAATGTTGTTTTACTCTTTGAATTATTTTCCTGTGCTTCCAAATCCTCCACTTCCTCTTGTTGTTGTAGAGAGATTATCTACCGACTCACATAACTCTATATTAAATGGTTCTAGAGTTGGTAATATAATTTGAAATAAACGATCATTTTTATTTATGGTATATTCCAAGTCGCTGATATTATCAACAAAAGCCATTATATTTCCACGGTAAGTGGAATCTATCACTCCGATTGAATTACTCATTCTAAGCGGAGTTTTTACAATACTACTTCTAGGAGCTAATATATAACCAACATCTTGTTCGTTTACAATCATTTCACAATTAATCTTAAAATCAATCTTAGCTTGTGTTCTAGGCGGAACAACAATCATTTCAGGACAATAAAGATCTAATCCAGAATCGGTTGTATAATTTTTTCTTGTAGAATACAATTGTCTAAGTTCATCATTTTGAGGATATAGGAGGAACATTGTTATTATATATTAATATGTATAATCCTTTAAATCGTTTATTGTTTCATAAGTAATTATTATTTAAAATAATAAAATTATATATATATAAAATGACACGTAAACATAAAAAAGATAACCACCGCATTGATGCGCCTATCAAAAAAATAGTAGAAAAAAGAACTGTAGACCCTTTGTATATTGAAAAATTAAAAAAATGGGCAGAAGATATAAATAAAAAAAGTAAA
>Ga0214923_10003698_pt1 | contig 19027 bp, 21 predicted proteins | sample LL1510_MetaG_FD_177993 | JGI IMG/M metagenome (GOLD analysis project Ga0214923, IMG submission 177993) | Freshwater microbial communities from Lake Lanier, Atlanta, Georgia, United States - LL-1510 | ecosystem: Environmental > Aquatic > Freshwater > Lake | place: USA: Georgia | collected...
GAACATGTTGAGGATCAATCAGAAGTTGAGCATCATGATGAACATGTTGAGGATGAATCAGAAGAAGTTGAGCATCATGATGAACATGTTGAGGATCAATCAGAAGTTGAGCATCATGATGAACATGTTGAGGATCAATCAGAAGTTGAGCATCATGATGAACATATTGAGTATCAATCAGAAGAAGTTAAGCATCAATCAGAAGAAGTTAAGCATCATGATGAACATGTTGAGATTGAATCAAAAGAAGTTGAACATCATGATGAACATGTTGAGATTGAATCAAAAGAAGTTGAACATGATGAACTTGAAAAACCAGTTGTATATAAGGAAGAAAAACAAAAACAAAACAGTTGGTTTTATAATTTTTTTAGGCGTTTTATATAAATGAATTCAAAATATGTTGATGTTATAATTATTGGTAGTGGTATTGCTGGATTATATAGTGCATATAAAATAAAACAGATTTTTTCAAAAACATCTTTTCTTGTTTTAGAAAAATATAAAAAACATTGGATTGGAGGAAGAACAAACAATGATGAATTTTATAGTACCCAAATAGTTACCGGAGCAGGGATTGGGAGAGAAGATACCAATCCACTCCTAATTCATTTATTGAAAGAACTAAATATACCTTTTAAAAAAACCACCTCTATAATGGATTATGCAAAAACGATTCCTAGACCAATCAATGTTATAAAAGTAATACAATTATTACGCAAAGAATATAAAAAAAATAAAGAAGAGTTTCGAAAGTTAAATTTCAAGCAATTTGCTACAAAAATATTAGGTGAAAAATTATACAAAGAATTTATTGTTTCTACAGGATATAGTGATTATGAAGGTGCTGACATTTATGAAACTTTGTATAATTATGGTTTTGACGATACTGTAGGCGGTTGGCCTATGTTATTTATTCCTTGGAAGAAATTAGTTTCAAAATTGGTATCCGAAATCGGATCAAAAAACATAAAATTCTCTCAAGATGTTATAAAAATTGAGAGAAAAAATGAAATACCATGTTTGTTTAATATAACAACAGAACAAGGTTCCAGTTATTCATGCAATAAAGTAATATTAGCAACAACAATTACAAGTATTCAAAAATTACTTCCTCAATATTCAAATATATATAATCAAATACACGGACAGACTTTTTTAAGATTGTATGGTAAATTTGATAAGGCATCAGCACATATATTAAATCAAGTTATAAAAAACTATACTATAGTTCCTGGACCATTGCAAAAAATCATTCCTATGAATTCTGAAAAAGGTATATATATGATTGCTTACAGTGATAATGAAAACGCGAAAGAATTAAAACCTTATTTGGAAAATAATTCTAAAAATCGCGAATATCTTTGTCGATTAATCGAGAGAACACTTGGTTTATCTATTAATTCACTATATTTAATTGCTATTAAAGAATATTATTGGCCGGTTGGAACACACTATTACGAACCCTTAAAAGATTTTAAAACGAGAGAAGAGTTTGTTCAAAAAGCACAACATCCGATGGCGAATATACTTGTTGTTGGAGAAGTAGTAACTAGATATCAGGGATGGGTTGAAGGTGCATTGGAAAGTGTTGAATCTGGATTAACAAAAAAATGGATTGGACATAATACTTGTTTATGATTTTTTAGTTCTTTTTATTTTGTTGTAATTCTTTGCATAAATAATAACCATGATATCCGATGGATGCAAACCCTAACATAAGAAGTAAATCAAAAGCGTATTTTGGTGTTTTTTCTTTATAATATCCGATCCAAACAAGCAGTGGACCGACTAATAAAATATGTATTATATTAAACCATGGATTAATAGCCATTTTAATGTATTTGAATGCTTTATATATGTGATATGGTATAATAATGATACCTAATACCAATAATATAGGAAATAACCATTTACAAATATTTGTTTTTTGTATTCCTACATATAAAAAGAGTGAACCTACAATGAGAATATGGAATAAATGAACAAATGTTAAACTAAGCATTTTAATTTATATTCTAAATTATAATGATAAAAATATTTTATAATTATAATATATATATATATATATATATATATAAATCATGAATTCAGATATAAATAAAAATAAGTTTACTTACGAGAGTATTGAAATCAAACGGCTTGGACCTAATAAAACAGTGCGTAAAGTTTCGATTCGTAACGGTAAAGGTACGAAGAGTGTAAGTAAATACATTAATGGTAAACATGTAGGAACAATCAAAAAATATATTGATGATAATCATATACCATTAATAAAAGGAGGCACATTTATTTCTGGGTTATTCGCTGATTGTGGTTGTGATAAAAAATCTAATACAAATAAAAAAATAAATAAAAATTCAAAAACTATGAAAAGGAAATAATAATAATTTATTATTTTGATAAATGATCCAATGCAGATAGAAGTACCAATTCTTGATCAGTCAATTTTTGAAATAATAAATTTTCATCCATTTTAATTTGGAAATGCCGTGGAGGAAACCCGTGATTTTTACATACAAGATTTACGCCATTATCAGTAATTTTTATTTCGCAAAAAATGGCGCCTTTACTTAATTCAATATTTTCTGGATTCGAAATAGATACCCAACGTAAATAAGTTCCATATTTAAGCTCGTCCATTTCATCTACATATTTATAACCGTTTAGTTTCTTATATAACTCTAATGTTTCCTTTTTAGATAAATTTAATTCTTTTAGAATTTTTAAATTCATTTCTTGGATTTTTTTGGTTGTTAAATGAATTATATTTTCATTGGTTTCATTATCAAGTGCTTTTAATAATTTTTCAGTGTTCATTGTTATGATTTTATATTTATTATATAGAATCATAATTTTAAATATATTTTAAGGTATAAGGTTATTACTTTATTTTTATTTTGTTTTTACTTTGTTTTTACTTTGTTATAAAAAAAAAGCGGATTACCATGAGCTAAAACCTCCCCAACTTCCTAAAGCTGCATTCGCAGCCATTGGTTCTTGAAAATTGCTAAAATTCTCTGTTTGACCTGGTGTAGCAGCATTCACTAATGGCGTTGTATCTTGTTTATACATAGCATCATAATTAGGTAATGATTGTGGGCTTAATGAATATTCATGTGCACGACTCATATCATTGGTAGGCAATTGATTAATTGCTGTTCCATCATTATAAGTAGGAGGAGTAGTTACAGGACCACCAGATGAATTTTGAGATATTGGTTGTGAAACCTTGACTGTTACTTGTTTACCATTTACATTAATCGTTTTTGTCTTGTTATTTTTAGTTGTTTTGCCTTCCCATAATTCATAAATTCTTTCGGATAAAATATTTATTTTTGCGCTTACATTTGAGTTTGTTGAAAATAAAACCATAAGAACTGAAATTGAAATCGTAATTATCATTAATTTCGGATAATTCTCTCCGCTAAAGGTAGGAAAAAATGTAACAATACGATTGATTAAAAACAAACCAACAAATAATGCTAGAACTTGAACAACTATTTCAGCAGTTATTTCTATACTTCCTTTTGTATCATCTGTTTGAGGTGAATATTTTTCTAAAAGTTTACTTAAAATAACAATTGGGATTAAAGCAATTAAAACAAATTGTAATAAATTAATAATTTCTGATTTTCCTTCATCTTCAAAATTAAAAACATATTTGAAAAAACTTTTTTTAGAATCATCTGAATTATCCATATTCCTATAAGCTATAAAAAGAAATTAAAATATTAAATATACTAAAGTTAATTTTTAAATATAAAGATAATTTAATATTCATAGATATTAAACTATTATTTATGAAAGTAAAACTTATTAGTTATTCTAAACCTGTTGAACAAGATTGTAGTATTCAAGATTTAGTTGCATATTGTGCGCGTGTTTCAAATCCTGCAAATCAAAATAACACAGAAACAAGCGAAAAATTAATTAGATATTTAATTAAAAATGAACATTGGTCACCACTTGAAATGGTCAATATATGTATTGAAATTGAAACAACAAGAGATATTGCGAGACAGATTTTAAGACATCGTTCATTTTCTTTTCAAGAATTTTCACAAAGATATGCGATTGCTGACTTGGGTTTTGAATGTAAAGAAACTCGCCTACAAGACAAAAAAAATAGACAAAATAGTATTGAAATAATAGATGGTAGCAATGATTTAATTACATTATGGGAACAAAAACAAGAACAAATAATAAATATAGCTAAAAATACTTATCATTGGGCAATTGAAAATGGGATTGCTAAAGAACAAGCAAGGGCTGTATTACCTGAAGGTATCACATTATCGAAAATGTATGTGAATGGAACACTCCGTTCATGGGTTCATTATATTCAGTTAAGAAGTTGTAATGGTACACAAAAAGAACATCGCGAAATAGCGATTGAATGCGCTAATGTAATTGAACCGATTTTTCCAATGATTAAGGAATTTATTTCAAAATAAAAAATGCGTAAGTAATTTAAAAACAAATTATTGAAATAACATATAAATCATGAGTAGTTCAAGATCTATTGCTGCCGCTAGAAATAGACGCGCGGGTGGTAATGACGCGTCAGTACAAAGAGGAAGACCAAATACATCTATCGCATCTCAACCAGCATTTGCTCAACAACAACAACCCACACAACGAATTGGAAGAGCTATAAATCAACAACAAACACAACAACCACAACAAAAACAAATTGTACAAGCAAATAAAATTTCTGTCTCTGATGCAATCGGTTTAATTACAATTCGTCTAGGGCGTGTTGAAACATATATGCAACAATTACAAGAAGAATGTGTTTCAGGATTATCAAATTCATTTTCAGAAAATGTACAATTGGTTGATAAAGAAGTACTATCAACTGTTATGGATCGTATTTATACTATTGAAAATAAACCGGATAGTGCAATTTTGATAAATAATAAAATATCTATTTTAGAAAAAGAAGTGAAAGAAGTCAAAGATTTATTGAATTCTCATATTTTTAAATTTTCACAATTTATCACTGAAACAGAACAAAAATTTTTGGATATAGATGCAGCTTTTGTTGAATTTGAAAAAAATTTACAAGTACCTAATGTATCAGAAGAATTAAACAATATTCAGTTGAATATGGATGATGTAAAAGAAGAACCTGCAGAAATGGAAGTTGGTCCTACTTTTTCAGCAGTTGATCTAAAAGATATTATTAATCAAGAATTGGCGAATTCTGAAATTTCATTATAGAAATATTATAGTTTATTAAAAATATATTAAATATATGCTATTTCATATATTTAATAATAATGAAACTTTCGATTCATAATAAAAATAAAAAAGATTTATTTATTGCGATTTTTCAAACTTTAAAAAGCTGTTCTACATTTTTAAATTTATTATTTAAAAAAGATTGTTTATTTATCCAAGGTATGGATAAAGCTCATGTTTGCATGTTTGAAGTGTGTATTATGAGTTCATGGTTTCATTCTTATGAAATTAATAAAAATGATATAATTATTTCTTTAGATAGTCATACATTTTCCACTGTTTTAGGTGTTGTGAATGAAAATTATAATATTAATTTATATCAACAGGAAGAAGATTATTTAAATATTGATTTGGTTACTATGGAAGGGGTTGTAGGAGAATTTAGTAAATATTTTAAGATACAATTAGCTGAAGCAGAACATGAATTAGTAAATATACCAAATGTTGATTATGATGCTGAATTTTCTATTGGTTCAAAAAAAATATGTGAAATTACTTCTCAAATGTTATTGTTTGGCGCAGATATTAACATACATTGTTCAGAAGAAAAAATACAATTTATTACAAATGGGGTTACGGGAGAAATGGCTGTAAATATTCCCATTGATGATTTAAAAGAATATAGTATTTCAGAAGGAGAAACAATTAATTTGAATTATAGTTTAAATTATATAAGTAAAATGTGTTTAACAAGTAAATTATCTCCTATTGTTGAATTTTCTATTAGTGAAAAGTATCCAATGAAAATCAAATATGATTTAGGAGATTTAAGTTCCATGCTTTTTTATATTGCACCAAAAATTTGTGATTAAAATTGATTGATTTTTCAAATTTTATATTTTGTTATAAATCTCGTTTCACAAACATAAAATTATTATTTACAATTTATAATATGAAAATAATAATCGCATTTTTTATATTTTGTATCGTTTTATTTGTTTATTTACATATTCAATTTCATTTAAAGACAAGCAATGATTTGGAAATGTATGAAGTTGATCAATGTTCGAAAGAAAAACTAGAAGAAATTTGTGATTTACGACAACCTGCTTTATTCGAGTTTGAAAATGCAAATAAAATAATAGAAACAACCAATCAACATTTTATTGAGACAAATTATTCTTCTTTTGAAATTAAGATAAGAAATATGAAAGAAGACGATACAAATACAGAATTATTTATACCACTTCCTTTGAATAATGCATTGCAATTATTTAAAGAAGACAAAAATGCAACTTATTTATCAGAAAATAATAATGATTTTTTACAGGAAACTGGTGTTCTCAAGAATATGTCTTATCAAGATGAGATGATGAGACCATATATGGTATCAAATTGCAATTATGATATTATAATGGGTTCTTTAAATGTGTCTACACCTTTTCGTTATGAATTGAATTATCGTAATTTCTTTTTATTAACCCAAGGAAGCGCTCAAATAAAATTGGCGCCGCCACAAAGCACGCGTTATTTATATCCTATTTATGATTATGAGAACCTTGAGTTCAGAACACCTGTAAACCCTTGGTCTCCACAACTCAAATATAGTGTGGAATTTGATAAAGTAAAATGTTTAGAATTTACACTTATTCCTGGTAAAACACTTTATATACCTGCTTATTGGTGGTACAGTATTCGTTTAAATACTAACAATACAAGCATATCTTGTTTCAGATATAGGACTTATATGAATAATTTAGCAATCACTCCTTATCTTTTTATGTATGCATTACAAATTCAAAATGTGAAACGTGATACAACGAAAAAAGTTTCCATAGATGAATCAAAAAATAAAGAACATGTATATCAAAATGTTAGTAATGTAGGTAATCTAAGTACAGCAAATGATATTATAGAAAGTACCAAAATAGATGAAACCATTGTATCTGAGAACATAAGTAGTACAGAAATATCTGAATTAGTAGAATCTGTAGCTAGTTCTACATTGTTAAATGATATTACAACATTGGGTTCTGAATTAATAGTAGCATTATAATTTTATTTTTTATATAATTTATTATATCTATAAATTGTATAAATGTTGAAAACAAGAAGAAGGATGAGAAGTTATAAAAAAATCAAGAGATACAATATAAAAACGAGACGCATAAGAAAAATGAAAGGAGGATGAGGTGGTTCTGTAACTAATTTAGTACCTCAACAACCACTACAAATGCAACCGATTATGCATTAAATAATAATTATATTCTTGAATGACGAATATTTTGAAAAAAATATTATGAAAATAGAATATTTTTTTATAATTTTTATTTTATAAATTTTTATTTTTTATAATTCATTAATAATTGTTTATTTTCAATATTATCATAAACATCAATTGTTTTAATGTCTGTTCTACAAAAAGCACAAGAAGGTTTATCATTTTTATCAATAATAGTTTTTACACATATTCCACAAAATTCATGTCCACAATTTAACTTTACAAAATTATATTGTTTTTTTTCTTCATAACAAATAGAACAATCTTTGCACATATTTTCATCTTTTTTACAATATTTAATTGTTGTAATAGCATATTTTTTTTCTGGAGTTGAATGTAATATATTTATATTCCTTATCCCGTTTAAATTATTTAAAATTAAATTAGATAGTACAGATAGGTCTGGACTATGATCAATCCAACCCAATATATCCCCATTACTTCCTATAATTGCTTCTCTTTCTTCCATCATTAAATTCATACTTAATAAAGTTCTAATAGCATTTAAATCCCCTTCTCTAATTCTCTCTGTTTCCAATTCATCATACCAAATATATTTTGAAATATCTTTAATATGTTCATTATATATTTTATTCGCAAACGATCCACATTTGCTTGTCGCAAAAGCTTTTACTTTATTTTTAAAATTTGCAGTTACTGAATTAAGAGAATTAAATACAATTGTTTCAAAAAAGTTTATTTTAGCTCGAAGACTTTCGTTGCGATGAAAAGTATTTATACATTGTTTTTTTTCCATTAACTCCAATTCAAATTGATATAAGCTTTCATGATTACAAAAACTGATTATATGATTTGGATCACTACAATAGGAACAATGTCTTCTAGATTGTCTTATAAGTCTTGGTCTTCTGATCCTTGAATCAATCCAACCTTCATTATCATTATTTGCGTTATTTGAAAACATTGTTTAAATATTTATTTGTCTGATAAAAATGATATAAATTTATTTCAATTTTTTATAAATTTTATTATATAAAATTTATACTTTGTATTTATATTTATATTTTATATGTATATAATGACCGAAAAAAAAATTTTAATTATTCAAACATCTCCAAAACATACAGCAAGTACATTTCTTGTAAATGCTTTATATGGTTTTTTTCAAGAGCTTAATAATAAAAAAATATTATTTTTAAATGAGACTAATTTTATATATGAAGATAATTTTAATAATATAGGTATTGTTAAAAGTCACAATACAAATATAGATGAATTAATTGAAAAATATGAAAGTAAGTATGAATTATATTTTATTTGTTCACAACGTCTAACAAAAAATTTATATATTAGTAAAAAATATGAAACATATAAAAATGTATTAGTATTTATGTTTACAGAATTAAATGAAACTAAAGAAAACAGTATTGAAAATATTATAAATAATATTCATAATAAAATAAGTATATTATTATCCAAACATGAATTTATTATATTAAATAAGGAAACTGCAATTGAAAGAATTCTAAATATGAATAAAAGATATGATGAAATAAAAAACAAACCATTTGAATTTATAGATCCGTTTTATGAAATTCATGGATCTCATAGAAATAGACGTTGTTGAATTTGCCTAAATATTATACAAAGATAATAATTGGTTAATTCAAACACAAAAATAGTTAAAGGGTTTTTAATATTGTATATAGGAATAGAATATTAAAAGATAATGTCCATTTATAAATTCCATGTAGAAAATCGAAATTATTCTTTATGGACTGTATTTGATGTGATTTATAATAAACCTGTGGAAATACCAGATTTTAATCCGGTTGAAAACAAATTATTTTTTGACGATTTTTTTGAATTGAGCGCCAAACATAAAGTAAAAATTGTACATAGTTCCGTAAGAAGTAATGGTTTTTTACCAGGTGTACTTGTTTTACATGGTAATAAAACATATGGTAGAAAAAATGGTAAATTACTGTATAAATGTATTCCAGATGATAAAAGATTACCTGCATTTTTAATACCATACGAAATGAAGCAAATAGGGTTCTCTAAAGTATTCATCAATTTATATGTAATTTTCTGTTTTTCCTTATGGGAAGACAAACATCCTCATGGTATACTAAATCAAGTAATCGGGCCCGTAGATAAACTCGATCATTTTTATGAATACCAACTTCATTGCAAAAGTCTTCATACTTCCATTCAGAAATTCCAAAAGGATACTTCAAAATCATTACAAAATAGACCACATGATGCTTTCATTGAAAATATTCGCGTAAAATTCCCAAATATTGAAGATAGAACAAATAAGAAAGACTTGTATATTTTTAGTATCGATCCTAACGGAAGTGTCGATTTCGATGACGCGTTTAGTATAAAAACACTTGATGACGATAAGCAATTACTTAGTATTTATATCTCAAATGTAACGTTATGGCTGGATGTGCTAAATCTCTGGGATTCTTTTTCCAAACGCATATCAACCATCTATCTACCTGACCATAAAAAACCAATGATGCCTACTATTTTATCAGAGTGCTTATGTAGCTTACAGGAAAAAAATACACGTATTGCATTTGTAATGGATATTTTTATTCAGGATGGTGAAATTCTTAAAATAAATTATTCGAATTGTACTATTCGTGTTGCGAAAAATTTTGTTTATGAGTCCGCTGATTTACTTAGAAACACAAATTATTCCTTTTTGTTGGAGTTATCACGAAAATTGTCTAAAAAATATAAATATATATCTCATATTGAAGATAGTCATGATCTCGTAAGCTATCTTATGATTTTTATGAATTATCATTGTGCAAAAGAAATGTTGAAATACAAAAATGGTGTTTTTCGGTCTACTATTATGAAACGTGATTATGCTGTACCAGATACAATTCCTGAAGAAACTGCGAAATATATAAAAATCTGGAAAAGTGCTTCGGGGCAATATATTGATCTAAGCGAAGAAACAAATGTACGTCATGAATTATTGGAACTAGATGCTTATATTCATATAACAAGTCCTATACGGAGATTGGTTGATTTACTCAATATGATTCAATTACAGCAAAATTTGGGCATCATTCAACTTTCTGAAAATGCAATGAATTTTTATAAAAAATGGTTGCTAGATTTGGACTATATTAATGTAACAATGCGTTCAATAAGAAAAGTGCAAGCAGATTGTTCCTTATTAGATTTATGTACAAATCATCCTGGTATTTTGGAAAAGAATTATACAGGATATGTATTTGAAAAATTAGAGAGAAGTGATACTTTATATCAATATATGGTATTTTTACCGGAATTGAAATTATCTTCAAGGATTACATTGAGAGATAATTTAACTAATTTTGAAAATAAGATGTTTCGTTTATATTTGTTTCATGACGAAGAAAACTTTCAGAAAAAAATACGGTTGCAACTTATTTCTCAATAACGACTTCCTTCGCTATTTTCTTAATGATTTTTTCTGAGTTTGCATCACTTTGGTCCATGGATTCATAAATAATATGATTATATATATCTGATTTATTAGATTCTGAATAAATACAGTCTGGATACTTTGCCTTCCATTCAGGTATCATACAAATATTTTTGTGAGCAATTTGATTGATTGCTTTTTTAAGTTTCTGATTTTCTGGGTGTTCTTTGCTATCATTGATCCATTCATTCTGATCTTTCACATAAATAATTTCCCTCTTTTGGTCGCTGCAATGGACTGGTCTTTTTGTATAATCCATCGCTTTTAAGTTATTGACTATTATACTCGAAATACCATTCACAAAACCATTTTTACCAACATTTTCTAAATCGGATAAATTAATTTGGAGAGAATTAACAAAATCGGTAATATTCATAGCATCTTTACACGTCTCATTCAAGAAAAATTGCAGATTGAATGTTTTGTTATGGCTATTTGTATGGTTATGTGAATAATTTGTTCCACCTGTATTGCTCTTCATCAAGTCAAACATTTGTTTCTGAAATTCTGTGTTGCTTTTAACCACCTCCAATACAATTTGGGTTAAATTCGCAATATCTTCAGGTGACTTTTCTACTATTTCATTTGTTGGTTCTGCAACAGTTAATGCAGTATATGTAGAGTTTTTTGTTTCATTGTATGTATTACATGATTTTCGGTGATGATAAATACTTTGTTTATAACCATAACTTTTACCACATATACATACAAATTTTTTAGAAGTGCCACTTTCCGCCACTTTTGCTACTTCTGGGTAAATAATTGGTAAATCTTGGTCAATTATTGTATGTTTTGTAGTGGAAAGATGTTTTAACCAATTGTATTTTTTAAAGCATGTATAATCACATTTTTCACAATAAAATTTTTTGGCTACTTTTTTAAAATTATCGGTAAACATCGGTCAATATATATGTCTAAAGATATTTTTTTTTAAATTAAAATTTTAAAAAATAACATAACAATTTTAAAATTATTTTTTTAAAGACCTTACCTATTTTTTTATTTATCGTAACAATTCAAGATTTGACAAGATTCTAAAAGAACTTTTGAAAAATGGACATTTTTTTTGTCCATTTTTGGATTTTCCAATTTCAATTTGGGAAAAAAATCAGTATTTTTCGCAAGGGTTTTAAATACTTTTATAAAAATATGCAACTTACAGTATTTTCTAATGTTTTTTGTTTTCGATTTTCTTTTTGATTCAAATAAGCGGTTCTTCTGTATTGTTTTAATTTTTCATTATCTAATGTTGTTAAACGTTTTGACGCTTTTTCTTTAATTATTTCTTTATTTTTTTCATAGTATTCTTTTTGTGGATTGGAATATTTTTCTAATTGGGTTTTTAAATTTGTGATTTCTTGTTTCAATAATTGATTTTCCTTTAGTAAATCGTCATAATTCATTTAAGGTAATATATTCATATATTTTTATATATTTTTCTTAAATATTTGGTATCCCTTCATATAATGCGAATAACCCAGACATTTTAATGCATATTTCTGAAATAGAGTACATGTTTTTATAATCGGTATTTACGGTAACTTTATAATCATCCACTGTTAGATGAAATATTAATTCTTCCCCTGATTTACCCCAGTATTCCTTTTTATAATTATTATATCCATATACATTTAATTTACATTCTTTTAATACTATATCCATAATCAAATCTAAATCTCTCTTAGGGATTTCGCAAATTATAATTCTTTTTATTTGATTATTCATTGTTCTTATTTTGAATATTTTCTTTAGTTTAAATACTTTTTTGAAAAATTATTTCAATTTTATTTTTCTATTTATCTTGTAATAATTAAATTTTTTAAACCATTTAAACATTCGAGTAGAATAATATATATTAAGTAAAACAAATGGTCAAAGTATGTTCTATTACCAATTATCCTAAGGAAAATGAAATAAAATATAATGAATATTTTGAACGATTTCAATATCCATTACATATTTTTCAAAAATGGGCAATCGAAGGAATTGTAGAAAGGAACCATGTCTTGGTAACTGCACCGACGGGATCAGGAAAATCTTTACCAGCTGAATTTTGTCTTGACTTTTTTGTTACAGAGAAAAAAAAGAAAGTAATTTATTGTAGTCCAATTAAATCATTATCGAATCAGAAATTTAATGATTTTTCTCAGAAATATCCTCATTTAAAAGTTGGTATTATTACGGGCGATATTAAAAACAATCCGGACGCGGACATTTTAATTATGACGACGGAAATTTTATTAAACAAGCTATACCAAATCAAAAGTACTACACCAAATACAAATTCGTCTGTATCTTTTGAAATGGATATAGAAAATGAGTTAGGAGTAGTTATATTTGACGAAATTCATATGATTAATGACCCATCACGAGGAACTGTTTGGGAACAAAGTATTATGCTTTTACCTAGACATATTCAGATGGTCGGATTGTCTGCTACATTAGATAATCCTGAAAAATTCGCATATTGGTTGGAAAACAGACAACAACAATCTGAACAAAATAAACAAGAAAATGAAGACGAACAAAACAAAATAGTTTATTTGACTTCCAAAAAAGATCGCTCTGTTCCTTTGACGCATTATTCTTTTATTACGATTACTCAGGGAATTTTCAAGGCTATTAAGGACAAAACAGTGCATGAAGAAATCAAAACATTAATTAATAAACCCTTTGTAATCCAAAACGCAAATGGTAAATTCAATGAAGAACATTATTTTAAAATGACAAAGATGTTGAAACTGTTTGAAGATAAAGATATTCGTGTAAAACGGCAATATGCGTTAAATCAATGCTTAAAGTATTTAACCGAAAATGAAATGACACCGGCTATTTGTTATGTATTTTCGATCAAAAAGCTGGAAGTATGTGCAAAAGAAATCACAACCAACCTATTGGAATTTGATTCGAAGATTCCTTATAATGTTCGCCGAGAATGTGAACAAATCCTTAGGAAATTACCGAATTTTGAAGAATATTTACATATACCGGAATACGTAAATTTGGTTTCGTTATTAGAAAAAGGCGTAGCCATTCATCATTCCAAAATGTTACCAGTTTTACGCGAAATTGTTGAGATGTTATTTGCAAAGGGTTATATTAAGGTTTTACTCGCAACAGAATCTGTCGCGATTGGTCTCAATTTACCAGTGAAAACAACTATTTTTACAGATATCAATAAATTTGATGGAGATAATTTAAGAATCTTACAAGGTCATGAGTATACGCAGGCAGCTGGAAGAGCTGGACGTCTGGGTCTTGATACAGTAGGACATGTAATTCATTTAAATAATTTATTCAGAAATGTGGATTCTGTGAGTTATAAAATCATGATGAATGGAAAACCCCAAACGCTCGTTTCGAAATTCAAGATTTCTTATAATCTACTTCTTAACTTGATCGATATTGGAGATCAAAAATTTATTGAATTTTCTAGAAGAAGTATGATAACAGATGATTTGGATTCACAGTTAAAAGAAGTATATGATTTGATAAACAAAACACAAAAAGATATTGATTTATTGGAAGTCAGTAGATTGTATATGAGAACACCCGATGATGTTATAGGAGAATATTTGGATTTACTGGAAAAAAGACAAAATACAACAAATAAAAAGCGTAAGGAAACCGAAAAAAGAATACAAGAAATTCAATGCAATTATAAATTTATTGAATCCGAAAAAGAAACTATTAGAAAAATAAGGGATAAAAAGAATTTAATATTGACCTTGGAAGAGGAATATAAATCAATTGAAAAATTTATTGATACGAATGTATATGTTATTTTAAATATGTTAGAAATCCATGGATTTGTTGAAAAAGATCAGGGAATAGATTGGAACAATAACTTAAAACTTACCTTAAAAGGTAAAGTCGCTACATGTTTGCGGGAAGTTCCTTGTCTAGTATTTGCAGAATTGATTGAATCACAAAAATTAATTTCTTTAACAACAAATCAATTAATCACATTCTTAAGCTGTTTTACGAATGTAAATGTTCAAGATGGTTTTCAAGATATTTTACCTAATACACAAGACAGTATTATAAAAAGTATAATAGAAGAAACAAAATCTAGATATGAATTCTATCAAAACAAAGAAGTTGAATATCAAATAAACACAGGAACTGATTATAGTATTCATTATGATTTAATCAAATATGTAGAGCAATGGACAAAATGTGAAAGTGTAGAAGAATGTAAAGTTGTATTGCAAAATCTCGAAACAAAAAAGGAAATTTTCTTAGGTGAATTTGTAAAGGCTCTATTAAAAATCAACAATATTGTATGTGAATTGGAAAAGATTGCTGAACTTACAGGAAATATTGAATTTTTGAATCGATTAAATAGTATTTCAATTTTGACTTTGAAATATGTAGTCACAAATCAATCGCTATATATTTAAAAAATAAATTTTTCCATTTAATTTAGAAAAATATTTCGTTATTTTATAATATGGTAAAAACCCGTAAATTTATGGGTTATAAAAAAAGGATCCCGTCGCAATTTATTGTAAAATCCTGCAACTATGCATGGTTTAAATCATTGGTATGAAGAGATGTTCGAAAAATTTGGTTTGATGGTTTTAGCTAAAAATAAAGGAGGTATAGAAGATAAATTGATATCTTATAAGAAATCATTGAAAATATTGGAGGAAAAACTTGAATGTAAAATGAAGACTTTAGAAGAACATGATCGTCAAGAAGATGTGCATATTATGTTAGAAAATGTGTATATTTTAATTGTACATGCTTATAAAGATTTATAAAATTATTTATTTTAATCTAATAATAAATTAAATAATTAAAAATGAGTTATCAAGATATTGGTGGATTGATTATTACGGAAATAATAGGTGATTTTGGTTTTAAAGATTTCGCAAAACATGGTGGATTAAAAGGTTTTGTTATAGGAACAACTGGATATATAGGTGTAATTTATTTTTTAATACGTTCTTTACAGGGGTCAAACATTTTATTAGTAAATGCTGTTTGGGATGGGTTAAGTGCTTTGGTAGAATCATTAGCTGCTTTTGTAATACTTGGAGAAAGGTTTAATGATCCTTGGAAATATTTCGGAATCGGTTTGATTGTAACCGGATTATTTTTCTTAAAAATGCCGATGGTTAGTCCACATAAATTTATTTTTCCAAAAATTCTAAAATAAATATAAAATATTTGCAATTAAATATAATTGCTTTAATTATTTATGGAATCGATGATAAAAAAACAAAAAATAATAATTGCGAATAAGTATGAAATTCATGAAAAAATAGGTAACGGATCATTTGGTTCAATATACCAAGGCATCAATCAAAGAACATATGAAAAGGTTGCTATAAAAGTAGAACCTGTTGAATATAATTTAAAATTACTAAAAAATGAATCAATATTATATCAATATTTAAAAGATGTGAAAGGTATTCCAAATGTTAAATGGTTTGGTAAAGATCAAATAAATTATTACATGGTAATACCATTATTAGGAGATTCATTGAATATATTAAAGAAAAAATTTGGCGCATTCTCTCTTCATTCTATTATTCAAATTGGATTAAATATATTACAATTAATTGAAACCATTCATGAAAAAGGATTAATACATAGAGATATTAAACCAGATAATTTTTTATTTGGTATAGATTCGAATCAGTTATATTTGATTGATTTTGGGTTTTGCAAATCTTATTTTGTAGAAAAAGAGCATATACCTTTTAAAAACATTCATAAAATTATTGGAAGCCCAAATTTTGTGAGCATCCATACACATGATCATATTACACAAAGTAGAAGGGATGATTTAGAATCGTTTGGATATATTTTATATTATTTATATTATGGTGATTTTGAATGGTCTAATGTTTCGTTAACAAATGATTTGTTTTATGAAAAAAACAATAAAGAAATGAAAAAAATGAAAATGATGATAAACGAAAAAAATGATTTACCTGATTTCTTAAAAAAAATTTTTATATATGTTAGACAAATGTATTTTGAAGAAAAACCAGATTATTTATTTATTAGAAATTTGATGGTGGAAAATTTATAAAAAAATAATAATTGTTTGAATTGAAAACAATATAAAGGCTATTTAAAATAATAGATTATAAACAATGTCTACAACAGATGATGTTACACTTACAACTGAAACAAGTTGCTATATCGGTCGTGTAAAATGGTTTAATAATAAAGCTGGTTATGGTTTTATTACAGTCACAGATGGTGAAAAATCAGGTAGTGATATTTTTGTTCACCATAGTTCAATTAATGTTGAAAATCAGCAATATAAATATTTAGTGCAAGGAGAATATGTTCAATTTACTTTAGTTCAAACAAACGGTGGTAAACACGAATTCCAAGCATCGAATGTTTCAGGTATTAACGCTGGTAAATTGATGTGTGAAACAAGATTAGAATTTAAACTTTCTAGAAGTAGTTATAAAAATGAAAATCATTTAGAAGAAACAACTACTATGCCTAAACAAGTTACACCAAAAGTTAGAAGGGAAGCACCAAGAAGAGATTCAAAGGATAAAGATTGGGGTTTAGTTAATTCTTTAGTTAAACAAAAGAAAGAATCAGTTACAAAATCTAGAACAAAAATTTCTCAAGAATAAAATATATTTATAATATATAAATGTCCAGTTGTAGTAAATTAACCGGTGGTAAAGGATATCATCATAAAAAAAATTGCAAATGCCCTTTATGTAAAAAAGGTGGTAATGATACATTAAGTGATTCTTTAATTTTAGAAGGTAATAAAGATGAATCTATGGATGAAGCAACTTTAATTGAAGATAAACCTATGAGTGAAGAAGAAATAAAACTGTCTGGTGGATCAAACAAACGTAAATATAAAAAATATAATCGTAAAACAAGAAAAAACAAACAAACAAAAACAAAGAAAACAAGAAAAGGTAGAAAAAAATATTCAAGAAGACATTAGAATTATTTAGAATATAAATTTAAAAAATAATTAAATTTATATTTATATTAAATAATAGAATAAAAAGGTAAATTTTTTGTATTTATTCAATTAAAACCATATCAGATAATTCATTTAAATATCTTTTGCTACATGTTTCAACTAATAATCCATTTGCATAAATACCATAATTATAATAATAATTTTCATTTTCTAGAGCCAAATGATAAACAGTATATAAACCTTCATTTTCAAAAATAGTTGAATTTATATCAATACATGAAGGTAATCTATATTTATTATCTGTTATACAAAGTCTACCAGAATTTATTTCGATAGCTTTATCTCTTTGTTCTTCACTGATAAAGTAATCAACTAAGATAGAATGAAAACCAGTTAAAACAAGATCTTCAAATATTTCAGGATATGAATTTTTCGCAAATTTATAAAGTTGATTTGGAATACGTTCATTAGAAACATCATGATAAATTTCCCTTTTTCCAATTAAATAAATTGGAACATAACCATTTAATAAAGTTTTAACAAGGTCACCTTTTCTTAATTCTTCAATAGGAACATATCCATTATTTGTTAGGATCTTAGAACCAATTAAAAAACAAGGTGTATTGCCTACATTAACACGAATACTATAAATATTTAATTTATTATTATAACTGTCATATATATTTAAACTATTTGTGTAATTGTTTGTTAAGGTATTACTTGTTGCATTTTTGAATTGTAAATATGTTATTGCGATTGAAATAATTGAATTATAGTTTGTTAAAATATTTGTATTGGATGAATATAAATTACCAGAAGAATCAAATGCTAAACCATATATATCTGTATATGTAGTTTTTGGTGCACTAGAAACAAAAATTGTAGAAACAACTCCTGTAGGTGTAATTTTACTGATTATACCATTAGAATTATTATAATTTGTGCAATATAAATTACCAAAAGAATCAAAGGCTAAACCGAATGGTACATTTAACCCAGTAGAAACAAATGTAGAAACAATTCCTGCAGGTGTAATTTTACTGATTGTACTATCAAAATTATTTGCGCAATATAAATTACCAGAAGAATCAAAGGCTAAACCGGTTGGTTTATTTAACCCACTAGAAACAAATGTAGAAACAATTCCTGCAGGTGTAATTTTACTGATTGTATTATTATT
>Ga0214923_10003699_pt1 | contig 19026 bp, 16 predicted proteins | sample LL1510_MetaG_FD_177993 | JGI IMG/M metagenome (GOLD analysis project Ga0214923, IMG submission 177993) | Freshwater microbial communities from Lake Lanier, Atlanta, Georgia, United States - LL-1510 | ecosystem: Environmental > Aquatic > Freshwater > Lake | place: USA: Georgia | collected...
CCTACCGGTTCTCAAGGTGATACCGGCTCTCAAGGTCCTACCGGATCACAAGGTCCTACCGGTTATCAAGGTCCTACCGGTTATCAAGGTCCTACCGGATCACAAGGTCCTACCGGATCACAAGGTCCAACGGGTCCAAGCAATATATTAAATTTTGCAGATTTTTATGGATTAATGAGTGGGGTTTCTGGTGAAGAAAATGATAATCCAGATTCAATTGATCCCGGATCAGCTGTTCATTTTCCAAGACCCGACGTTAATCCATATGGGTCAATACAAAGATCGATTGGTAGTCCATTTGAATTTTTATTACCTCCAAATAGTATTTTTGAAATCACTTTCCAAGTTACCGTTCAAAATACAGGCGAATTAGTTGTTGTATTAAACGGTCAAGAATTATCACAAACCGTTGTCGGTAAATCGGGCGGAGGATTCATCGTTGGAATCTCTATTATATCTACTCCAGCCGGATCCCCCTCTACATTAAGTATTCACAATCCATCAACCGCTGTTGCTGGAGGAATTAAAATAGACGAATCTACTGGAGCATTGTCACAGCCATTATCATGTCATTTAATTATTAAACAATTATTATAATTTTATAAATTTTTTCTTTCCGGTCGGTATAATAATAAAAATAATCGGGTTTTTTACATAAAAAATGTCCCAAAATATAATACAAAAAATGTGTATTATATTTTCACTGCATCGTATCGATTGTTTTTTCAGATTTTTATCATTTTTATAATCATATAAAACAAAATACAAAAAATAGGGGGTCGCGAAAAAAGGCATTTCAAGATTCATTTCCAGATTCTCATTTTGACATTTTTGACATTTTTAAAAAATGTCAATTTTATAAAACGGCCTCCAGAATTTGCCAAAAAACGTGATTGTGACTGACATGCTTTGAAACTGATAATTATATTTTTTGTATGACTGCATATTTTTTTTTTATTATTTGTTCGAAAAAGGATTTAGGCATTTTTTATATACCATATGTATATATCATTCATTCCGTATATGATACAAACAAATGCTTCCAAAAATGCCAGCCAATATACATGTGAAAAATGCAATTTCATATGCAGTAAACAAAGTAATTATAATGCACATTTAATGACTCGAAAACATCAAATGATACCGAATGATACATCCGCTACCATTGAAAAAAAGTATAAATGTCATTGTGGATGTACATATAAATACTCTTCTGGTTATTACCGTCACAAAAAATCTTGCATCCATGATGTTTATGTAGAACCTGTAGCTAAAGAACCACTGCATACAGAAACCAATTGGATCGAAATCATACAAATGCTAATTAAAGAGAACCAAGAAATACGTAATGCTATGATTACCCAAACAAATACAATGGTGGAACAACATAAAGCATTGACCGAGCAAAATAAAACATTGACGGAAATCGTGAAGAACCAACAGCCCTCTAATACTAATACCAATAGTCATAATACTAACTCACATAATCAGAATTACAATATTACTATGTTCCTTGCTGATAAATGCAAGGATGCCCAGAACATGAGCGAGTTCATTGAAGTGGTCAAATCAAAAGTTGATATGATGCAAATATATGAACATGGTTACGTCAATGGAATATCTAAACTTTTTATTGATGAATTAAAATCCATGCAAGTTACCGAGCGTCCTCTTCATTGCACCGATGAACGCCGTAATACTTTCTATGTTCACAATAATGATACTTGGAATAAAGATGAGGACCTGAAAGATACCAAAAAAGCGATTAGTCATATTAGTCAAACCAATTTACAGCAATGTGTAGATTGGTCCAAGAATGTCCCAGATGGGGATGCTGAAAGAGAAGATCATATAACAAAATCAATCAGTCTTTGCAAACAAGCATGCAGTGGTGATGACAAGAACAATGAAAAAATCATCAAGAATATTAGTAAAGAAATACCACTAAACAAACAAATAATCAGTGATATATTAGTATAATACATGAATCACATGTTATTATAATTTTCTAACTGCATTTGTGGTGTATGTGATAGTGAACGAATACATTTTTATGATTTCTAACTTAATCGTGAAAAAAAACACCTTTCAAGGGTGTAAATCCGCACAAAAATACGAAAATAAAATTTTTAAAATTATAAAAAGTCAGGTTAGAATGGCTGCATATTATCGAAACAATAATTTATCGAAAATATTGATACTTATCAAATACGAGTAATCGTAATTTAGACATTTTTTATTTCAAAAACCTTTTTCAGAAAAATGTGTAAATATTATTGCGTTAATTTCAATAATTATATAATATATATATTATAGATATGAGTAAGGTTTGTTTTTTAATTCCTGTATACCCGCCTCATTATCATTTTTTGGATTTTCTCAATAAATTAGTAAAACCTTTAGATTTTGATATTTATTTTGTATTATCTTTTACCAATGATGCAGCTGAATTGACAAAATATAATTATAATAATGTATATAATTTGATTATACTCGAAGACTATATTGACAAAGAAATGATAAATAATATTATTTCAAAAAATATAATAATTACTTTCAAAAAATATTTTGGATTAAATTTTTTAAAGAATAACTATCAATATATTGCTACTTTAGATTGTGAAATTGATTTTATAAATACAAATAATATTTTTGATAAATTTCATAATTTTTGTAATAAAAAACAAATTATAGGATGTAAATTTTCAGAAAATTATGAACATTACAATTTAATTTGTAATATTAATAAAAGTTCTAGTTGTTTTTTTGATTGTAATCCTGATTATATAAATAAATTAAATAATATTACTCATAATTTTAGTGTATATTTTTGGTTTTCTGATATACCTATTTATGATATGAGTATATTACCCGAATATTTAAAATTTATAGAATTCGAAAATTACAATAGTTTTATAAATAAAATTGACTGGTATTGTTTTGATTACATACCTTATTGCTATTATTGCTTTTTATTCAAAGAATATTCTTTGTTAAATATCAAAGATTATAATATAAATAGAGAATGGTCATTAGAATCTATGCCAATAGAAACTTACAAAAAGGTATGTTGTAATATTGGATACACACCATTATGGGTTGTTCAAAATACTTATAATGAAAATAAAGAGTTTTTAAATAATTCTGATACCTTTATGTATTATCATAGAAATGATGGTAGATATTTCATAAAGAACGACGAGTTATTACCGATTTGAAACCGCACATATATGGGATACGGTTTCAAATATTAAAATATGTAAAATCGGTTATAAATGTATTATACTTCATAATATAGTGTCAATAATTTATCGACAAATGACGTTCAGTATCATATACGAGTCTTTCTATAAAAATATAGGGATTAGGAAAAAAGGCCTTTCAAGATTCATTTCCAGATTCTCATTTTGACATTTTTGACATTTTTAAAAAATGTCAATTTTATAAAACGGCCCCCAGAATTTGTCAAAAAACGTGGTTGTGACTGATATGCTTTGAAACGTATAATTATATTTTTTGTATGACTGCATATTTTTTTTTATTATTTATGCGAAAAATGATTTAGTAATTATTTCTTGTAGCAATATATACATTTAATTAATATAAATGCTACATAAAAAAATTAGACAACAATATATATGTGAACATTGTAACTTTATATGCAGTTACCAGAGTAATTATAATGTTCATTTATCTACACAGAAGCATATTAACAAATTAAATGCTACACCAAAAAATGTGGATGACTATAAATGTCAATGTGGATCTACATATAAACATTCATCCAGTTATTATCGTCACGTAAAATCCTGCACATATATTAAACCTGATCCAAACCCAGATGAACCCATTGAACATTCATCTATACAAACAGATAGTCCTGATCTATATGCTATTATACAAATGCTAATCAAAGAGAACCAAGAAATACGCAACTTGGTTGTTACTCAAAACAATAATCTATTTGAACAAAATAAAACTTTAACCGAGATCGTGAAGAACCAACAACCTTCTAATACTAATAGTCATAATACTATCTCACATAATAATAACTATAATATTACTATGTTCCTCGCCGACAAATGCAAGGACGCCCAGAACATGAGTGAGTTCATTGAAGTGGTCAAATCAAAAGTTGATATGATGCAAATATATGAACATGGGTACGTAAATGGAATCTCCAAACTCTTTATCGACGAATTGAAATCCATGCAAGTTACCGAGCGTCCTCTTCATTGCACCGATGAACGCCGCAATACTTTCTATGTTCACAATAATGATGCTTGGAGCAAAGATGAGGACCTGAAAGATACCAAAAAGGCGATTAGTCATATTAGTCAAACCAATTTACAGCAATGCGTAGATTGGTCCAAGAATGTCCCAGATGGGGATGCTGAACGAGAAGATCATATAACAAAATCAATCCAAATTTGCAAACAAGCCTGCAGTGGTGATGACAAGAACAATGAAAAAATCATCAAGAATATTAGTAAAGAGATCCAACTAAACAAACAAGTCATCAGTGATATATTGGTATAATACATTATTCACCGGTTCTCACCCATTTTCTAACTGCATTTGTAGTTTGTGTGATAATGCAGGAATCGTTGGGCGGTCCACTGGGAACAGATGTCGAAAAGAAAAATGACAAAATTGTCAAAAACATTGCCAAAAGTGTATTTATCGATAGACAATTGGCCGTTTAAACCGCTTACTATAATAATAATTTACATGCAATTATTATTATATTTTATCGACCATCTCGTTCGTCAATTTCGTTTGTATTTTTATTTTAGTTGGAGGAGAAGCAACAATTTCATTTGTTACCGATTTCCATCGAATATTTTTAATTTCCAATGCTCCCGCTTTTGTTTTTGGTTTGATGTATTGATCCTCTTTCAAAAAGGAACATAATATATCTTTGAATGAATTGCAATCCATATCTCCTATATTTTCATTATCTCTCTTAAATTGCGTCCAAATGGCGGTAGATTTTATGCTTTCTCCCGACACCGTCTCTTCTATTTTAGAATTCCACCATTCAACCACGATACCAAAATAATTGTCGACCAGCTTATTCGTTTCATTATTCAATATATCTCGGATATATTCATCATTTCTATCAAAATTACCACGCAATTGTGAGAGAATTGTCTCTCGTTCTCTACCATTTTTCACCATTTTTTGCGCAATTTCTCTCACTTTCAATTCTTGCTCTCGCAATTTATTTATTTCTCTATTATCGGATTCATCATTTACCATAATTCCATAGAGTATTTTACAACAATACCAAACGGCTCTCAACATTTCTCCCGGTTCTTCGTATTTTAATAGAGAATTTATATAGCAAATACATTTATTATCTGTTAACCACTCAAACATGAATGGAGCCTTATCGAACTTATCGATGGTTGTATCGAGAGAAACTAACCAAGCAAAGTGAATATGATCGTTTTTCTTCAAATCGCGCTTGATTTTGTCACGGGATGTGCTATTTACCTTGTTAGAATATAATTTAGAATCGGCCAATATAGTAAAATCTTTGAATTTTAAATGAAAATCTCCCTGACCTCCTATATTATGAACATCTGCTAATTCAAAGGAATCAAAATCGCGAAAGGCGGATGTGGCGATTTCTTTAAACTGGTGTTCTCCCTGTTTACCAATACTTACAACCGATTTTTTTTGGGTAAGAATATCGATCTTTTCGAGAGCTTTGTCAAAAGAGTGTTTATAATATTCATTTTGTTTATCCTTTTCATGTAAAATTGTCTTCATGCTCTCTAATTCGTGGTGAATTATCTTGACCGCCTCTTGATTTATTTTATTGGTGAATTCTTTTTCGACATCTTTTTGTTTATGCAATTCCTTTTCTAACTCAATAATACGATTTTGCATATGCTCTCGTTCCTTCATTTGGGAGGATTGAATATATTCGAAATTTTCTTGTTGAATTGAGAGACGTTTGCCTATTTGCTTTTCAATTGATTCCTCTTTCAATTTCAGATCCATTTCTAATATAGTTATCTTTTCTTGTAAATTCTCTATCGTTGCTTTCATTTCAGTCCGAACATTTGAATATATTTCATCATTGGTGAGAGAATTGACACTATTTTTCGCAGAAATCAGGGTATTATAACCCGTTTTAATCAAGAGGATTGTTTCTTGCGGAGTTAATGTATAAATTTCTTCAGGTAAATACTCATTTATTGGTATATATAATAGAATCTGTTTAGTAATGCTCTCCATTTTACAAATATATAGAGAAACATCTCTATGTATTTTACATATTTGATTTACAGTATTGTGATTTTGTAAATTACAATTGTGATTTTTGTAAATTTTGTAAAATAGTGATTTTTGTGATTTTACAAATAGTAATTGTAATACAATTGTAATTTTGTAATTACAGTTGTATTTTATTGAGGAATTTGGCTTTTTAGATGAGATATTTCTGCATCTTTTCCTTGTAAAATAATTTTCAATTGATCATTTTCTCCATGTTTTTGAGAGATTGTGTTGCGATGCTCTTCTAATTCTCTGATTTTTTGGTTCATTATTTGATTTATTCTATCAATTTCTTCTATTTTTTCATTCATTATTTGATTTAATCGATGAATTTCTCGAAGTTTTTCGTTGTTGGAATGATCCAATCTCCCGATTTCTTCATCTTTTTGAGAGATAGTGTTTCGTATATTCTCTAAATCGACGTGGTTTTCATTGATTATTTTGGCCAATCGATGAATTTCTCCCAGTCTCTCATTATTTGAACGATTTAATTTATCTATTTCTTCATCTTTTTGAGAGATTGTATTTTGAACTTTTGAAAACTCGGCATCTTTATTGGGGAGATTGTTTCGTATATTCTCTAATTCGCCATGTGTTTCATTGATAGATTGCGTCAATCTCCCAATTTCTTGGTCTTTTTGAGAGAATTCTCCCAATATGTTTTCTATTTTTCGGTCTTTATCTGTATTTTGATTTTTCAATGATTCAATTTCATGATCTTTTGTAGATATACAAATACGAAAGCTCTCAATTTCTCCATATTGTTCTTTTATTACATTTCTCAAGTTATCGATGTTAGTATCGTCCATTGAAAATAAGGTTCGAGAACAATCATATATATTCCTTGTGTTTGTATTTCGTAGTTTATTTAATTCTTCTTGCATATCAGAAACCATTTGTAATAGTTGGTTTGCTTTTAGTTTTATACAATAATTTTCGTAAGAGAGTGTGTTTATGATTTGATTTTTATTCATTTCGAATATATAGTTTTATATTATTAAAAAATACAAATTTTACCGAATATTATTTCTAAATACACCATAACCGCTGTAATTTTGATTTACTATTTTACAATTATGATTACAAGAGTTACAATTGTATTTTTTGTATCACAAAATTTACAAATTAGTTTACAACTTTGTTACCATTTATGCAGTCATTATATTTAGGGAAAACTTTCTATTTTTTTTCTTTGACTAATATATAGATATTATAATGTCTACTACGCCCACAATGCCAGGTCAACCACCATACCAACAATTTCAAAGTTTTTACCCAGCAGGAGTAAATCCATATTCACTTGATCCTGCTCAAATACTAGCTGCTATGCAAAATTCGGCACTTACAAGTAACATTTATGACGGAACAAATAAGACAATATTCGCCGTCAGTGATACTCAAAGACAATTAACTAGCGAATTAGCTGGGGTAACAAAAGATATTAATGATTCTACTAGTAAAATAGTAGGAACTGTTGAAACCCATTCACTTGGTCTACGTGATGCAATTGAACGTGGAAATTCTGGTATTTCCAGTGCGGTTGAACGTAATGGTGCAAATGGAATGAATGCCACTGAACGCACCGCCGGTCAAATTAGTGGTGCAGTTGAACGCAATGGCGGTAATATCATGACTGCGATTGAACGTGTCGCAGGTGAAGGACGATTAACTACTACTGTGGTAGATGCAGCATCAAGACAAGCCGCCAACGATTCTGCTCGTGATATTTTGGCGGCCGTAGAGCGTAATGGAACTGCTTCGGTCGGTGCATCAAAAGATTCATATAACGGTTTATTAGCATCAATTGAACGTAATTCAGGTGAAAACCGCATGACTACTATCACTGCTGATGGTGCGAGTCAAGCCAGATTAGCCGATGTTCGACGTGATATTACTACAAATTTAAATGCATTAGAAGGTGAAGTATTGTCTACTATGAATAAAAATCATGGTGATATGATAACCGCTGTCGGCAACTCTGCGTGGGAAACAAGACAAAATCAAAATACTCATTATGCATCTTTATTAAATGAAGGCCAAAAATCGGCTGCAGCATCTGCATTACAAGGTGCTCAATTTTATTCATCATTGTTATTAGAAGGTCAAAAACTTGCACATGTGAGTGACAGTAAATCAGACGGTCATTTTGCAGCAATGATTAGTAAACAAGATAATCATTTTGCAGCATTATTATTAGAACAACAAAAAGTAAAAGAATGTATTACCCTTCAATTACAAGAAGCTAAATATGAAGCTCTAAAGAACAAACAAGATTTATCTAAAGAAATGGGCGAATGCTGTTGCGAGATTAAACAAAAGGTCGATCAAAGAAGTCAAGATGTTATCAATACCGTTGATACTCTAGATCGCAATAGATTAAGAGATGAAGTGAATACTATTAACAATGAGAATACTATTTTAAGATTACTTGATTATGACAGAGGATATAGAGGAAGACATTCTCGTTCTCGTTCACCAAGACGCAGATCAGATTCTAGAGATCGTTGAAGGTGCGGATCTGAAGATAATTCTATTTATAGTGAATCAAGTCATTCAGAATCTAGCAATAGTGAATCTGTAACATCATCGGAATTAAGTGATAGCGAATCAACTCGAAGTATTGGAATAAATCATGAAATTAAATCATATATAAAACATCTTGTAAAACGAATACGCGGTCCAACTGGTCCAAGAGGTAGAGATGGTCCAACTGGGCCAAAAGGGCCCACTGGATCCATTGGTCCAACAGGTCCAACAGGTCCAACAGGTCCTACAGGTCCAACCGGCTCAACTGGCTCAACTGGCTCAACTGGCTCAACTGGCTCAACAGGCTCAACTGGCTCAACTGGAGAAACAGGTCAAACTGGACCAACCGGCTCAACCGGCTCAACTGGCTCAACTGGAGAAACAGGTCAGACTGGACCAACCGGCTCAACTGGTTCAACTGGTTCAACTGGCTCAACTGGTCCAACCGGTGAAACAGGTTCAACTGGACAAACCGGTGAAACTGGGCCAACCGGTGAAACTGGCTCAACTGGCTCAACTGGCTCAACCGGTCCTACAGGTTCAACCGGCTCAACTGGCTCAACTGGCGAAACTGGCTCAACCGGTCCAACCGGCTCAACCGGATCAACTGGCTCAACTGGGCCAACCGGTGAAACTGGGCCAACCGGTGAAACTGGCTCAACTGGTCCAACTGGTCAAACCGGTCCAATTGGTCAAACCGGTCCAATTGGTCAAACCGGTCCAATTGGTCAAACCGGTCCAATTGGTCAAACCGGTCCAATCGGCCAAACTGGACCTACTGGTGAAATTGGACCAACTGGACCGCCAGAATAAATATTTGAAAAATAAACAATACGATAAATCGAGTTATCTGAAGATCGATAAAATGTTAATAATAAATAATAAATTATTATTAACTTGAAGTTGAAGTTGAAGTTGAAGCTCAATAGTATCGTTCACATTTTTTGCAAGTGAGGGTATAATAAGTAAATATATCTTTAAATATATTAGTTCAAATTATATAAAATCATTTCTAATTATATATTATATTTCAGAATGAAACTTGAAATAACGAATAAAAAAATCATAGATTTTTATGAAAAGAATTCCAAAATAGACTTTGAAGCAATGAATTTGATGTTGATCGATTTTATAGATCAATTGCAAACAAATTCAAACGCATGTATATCCAGTATAAATTCACAATTATTATCGAATTTGAATGAAAACAAAGAAAACTTATCACAATTAAGTAGCTGTGTTTTGAATATGAAAGAAAACATCGAATCATTGACAATCACAAAGGCAACAAATATATTGCAAGGAACTCAACAACCGATTTATAATATGTTATCATCATGTGAAGAGCGAATCAATACCAATATAAATTGTGTTAAAGACATGGCGAATTTGAATCAGACAAAACAGAATCAAATATTGAATGAGATGTATGAATGTATAACGAAGAGAAGTCGCCCACCATCTCCTAACATAATTGATGGAGAAGACCAATTGGTAATTTCATTAAGTCAACAATATTGCACTGCCGAATTTAATACACGTAATTCTCAAATAACAATGAAACGAAGTATGAAACCGATTATAATGTTATATAATATGAATATTGAACGTAATGTAAACCAAGAAGAATTGAAACCATTTTTTAAATGCGTAGAAGAGAATTTATGTCATGGAATATTTTTATCACAAAGTTCAGGAATAGCATCAAAAACCAATTATTGTATAGATATTGTGAATGGGTATATTCAGGTATTTATTCACAATGTGAATTATTCTATTGACAAAATTAAAATAGCAATAGATTTGATAGATAATTTGTCTGTAAAAATGAAACAATTTAATTCAAATGATCGCGAAAATTCAATACCAAAAGATGTTCTGGATGAAATTAATAAAGATTTCCAAATGTTTTTAACACAAAAAGAAGCTATAATTAATGTCATGAAAGAAAGTCACAAAAAAATATTGGCGCAATTAGATGAAATGAAATTTTCTGCTTTGGAAAAATATTTGTCTACTAAATTCACACCTACAAATGTGAAACAAGGGTTTAAATGCGACTTATGTAAATATTTCACAGCAAACAATTTAAAAGCACTTGCCGCACACAAACGTGGTTGTGTTCGTAAAAATAATGTAAATGCCATCGAAAACGTTACAATACTATGTAAATAAATAATTGATATTGTATGACATAACCTTTTTATTTTCAAAAGTTTTATTTTCAAAAGTTTTATTTTCTAAAACTATTCACAAGAACCAAAACCAAACTATTCGCAAGAACAAAAAAAACCAAACTATTCGCAAGAACAAAAAAAACCAAACTATTCGCAAGAACAAAAAAAACCAAACTATTCACAAGAACCAAAACCAAACTATTCACAAGAACCAAAACCAAACTATTCACAAGAACAAAAAAATAATATTTATAATAAATATTATTTATTATACCATTTTTGAACCGTAAGTATACCACAAAATAATGGATAAAATACTTCCTAGAACAAATCCGTTACCAGCTGAACGATCACTTTTTTTTATTAAGAAATAAAATAAGAATGGCATTAAAAAACACGCCAAAATAGCATAAAACAACATGATTTGCATAAATTTTGTGGTTGGCATTACAACTATATATATATATATATAACTAAATATATATTATATTGTTATTTGTGAATTACAAATGAAATGTTTTAATTATAATTTGTAATTACCACTGCATACATGCAGTGATTTAGGAATTATTTTATTTGTGTTATAAACTATATTAGTAAAATATATATAGATGCCAGCATCTCAACCGCCTTCGCCGAACAACAACAATCCAAATAATGTTATAGATTCTTCATACAATGTAATTATCGATTTATCGAGTAATATAGTTACCAACGTAGTAGATATATCATATAATAGTGTAACTGACATATCATTTAATGTCCCCACAATCCAAACCTACATTGTAAATGAAACGATAGTTGAACCGGGTCTAGAAATAAAAAATAAAGAAGGACTCGATGCAAGTGGTGATTATGTCGCTTATACTACTTTCGATACTACTCATCCTGAATTATATGATCCACAAATATCCGAAAAATTATTAGAAACAGTTGATACTTATCCAGATGATTCGAATCCGACAAGTGAAAACGCGATTTTATTGAGTCAAATCAAAGATTATGCGAGTAAAATCCAATGTTCTGATTTTCATGGAAAAGGGAGCATTGACGATTATACCGAATTATTTCGAGCTGCGTCTAAAATTGCGAATGAGTCAAAATCAATGAGTCTTAATATCGATGTAGAAGGTTTTGATGAATTCAGTCAAGCCGCCGATGATTTGAGTGAATTATTCAATGGATTTATTGTAAAATTGCAAAATGTAAATATTATAAACGATGTTGAATTTTTACGTTCTATTTCCATTGCTCTACGTAAAATATGGAATTTGTCCGAAGTATTTGGAAAATTCAAACAAACCATATTAACCACTACAACAATTCAATTTCCCAAATCAGCACATGAAACCAAAATAGTATTGGAAGGGGTGATGGACGAGGTGAATTGTGCCATGAGATATATCACTCACTTCGTTTCACCTGGTCAAGTGGTTCCAGTAGATGCCGATTTATCGGCGGATGAGAAAAACATTATAGACAAAGCCGTATCTACTATTGAAAATTGGAACATAATATGCGAACAAGGGGTGACAATTGCAATGGAAAATAATGCGGATGTTAATTTTATTAAACAGGCGAGCAACGAATTAAAACAAACAACGTTGCAATTGAAAGGCGCAACTGCATCATTAAAAAGCAAATTGGCCGCATTTAATATATGTTGAATAAAATAATTACAATAATACTAATTTAGAGGAATAGCCCGTGTAACTATATTATACATAGTAATGTATTCGAATTATGTTAATTTTATAGACAATATATCATCACAAGATATTTCCAAAAGTAACTTCAAAAGTAATGAAAGATATAATTATATATTAGAACATGTAAGTAAAGATATCGGTAATGAATATTTACAATGTATCGAAAAGGAATTTCCGGAAATAAAATTACAAAACATTATCGAATTTTTGAAAATAAATGATACTTTTGGTGTTCCACTAAAAGAAAAAATGAATATATATGGAATTACCATTGAATGTTCACCCACTTCTACGAGGTATGTATATCATGCATTGATCATATTAAAATATTTATCAAATACCCTATGTAAAAAAGTGGTAGAAGTTGGATGTGGATATGGTGGACTGTATTTGGCAATATGCTATTTCTCAAAAATACTAAAAATAGAGATAGACGAATATCATTTTATTGATTTTCCAGCGGTAGGTAGATTAATCGATAAATATATGATATTAAATAAAGATACATCTTATATTCCATATGAAATACATGATTCGTCAATGTATGGTGAAGATATAAAAGAAACCAATTTATTTTTTATTTCAAATTATTGTTTTACGGAAATAGACATTACAGATAGGGAAAAATATATAGAAAAATTATTGAATAAAACATCTTCGGGTTTCATATTATGGCAAACTGTATTTGATAGAATCCCAATAGAAAATATTAATTTTTGTAAAGAAATAAAATCAATCGAAGAAGAACGACCACAAACCGCAAGAATCGATTATAAGAATTATTTTGTATATTTTTAAAAACATAAAGTTAATTATATAATTATAATTATATAATTATGGAATTCACATTTGGAATAATTACAAATGGAAGTTGCGATAATTACATAGAGGAAATAATAAAGTCGGTTGAGAAAAATGAAATACCAATATATGAAATTATTATAGTAGGAAATACCAAAATTGAATCAACTGTAAATATTCAAATATTTGCATTTGATGAAGGAATCAAAGAAAATTGGATTACTCGAAAAAAAAATATAATTGTTGAACATGCAAAATATGAAAACATCGTATTGCTTCACGATTATGTAAAAATAAACGACGGTTGGTATAAGGGGTTTTTAAAATTTGGTTCAAATTACGATTGGTGCATTACTCCAATATATAATCTAAATGGTAATAGGTTTAGGGATTATACTTTATTTCCACATAAAGTTGATTTTCTAAATTTGCACTATTCGCCAGTAGATATCGACGATTATTTTAATAATGCATGTTTATTACCTTATGATTTTGTAAATAATGAGAGAACGAATAAATACATGTATATATCTGGCGCCTATTATATTATTAAAAAAAACATTGCATCAAAACATCTATTAGACGAAACCCTTGTACATTATGGGGGCGAGGATGTAGAATATTCGAAAAGACTACACGAAAAAGGAATTATTATAAAATGTAACCAATGGTCATCTGTTTCATTTATGAAAGAAAAAGAATCGACTTATTGGGAAAATTTAATCAATAATGAAAAACTCGAAAAATTTATAAATTATTGTAATAAATAATCTAAAATTATGTGTATATATACTTCTAACAAATGTTAAAAATCGCCGTCGTATGTAATTGTTCAACCGAAAATAATAATTATTATTTTACTCCAAGCTATCTAAAAAATAGTGGAAACTATCCACATGATTTAATTGTGATACATCGTAATTTTAATTTCATAAATAAAGATGTTTTGATCAATAAAGAAGGTAATATTATTTATGTAAATAAGATTTTACCAGATGGAACTGAATGTCCTAACAAGGGTTATGGTTCTTATAAGTATGTATTTAATAATTTCAGTGATAAATATGACATTTTCGTATTTATGCAAGAAACTTGTGTAATTAGAAGAAATAATTGGATAAAAGACGCCGTAGATATATTAAACTTTTCGGATCATATCGGTTTTTGTGCTTCACAAATATTCAATGGAAATGATTTGGATATATTCAGCACCAAATATCCTCATGGAACACATATGCGTGCTCCTGGTCCATTATTTATTAAAACCATTTATTTGAAAAAAATTGACTGGAATTTTAATTCAGACCATGAGGGTGAAATGGTGACTGGTGATTTATTAGTTGAACAGACCGGCTGCATTGGCATTCAAATAGGAAATAAAATAAATTTTGCATACGACACATTGGGAACGCCACCATTAATCGGCATGGACCGTGCGATAAACAGAAGTAATTACAATCATATTACACAACTATTAGAAAATAAGTTCTTTTCAAATAAAAATGGCATAGATAATTTCGAGAAAGAAGAGTATTTATATTTTGAAAAATTGTACAATAATTTAAATAGTAATGAGCGTGATTTATTAAATATTACATCACCATTTAGTCATATACCTTCATTAAATATATTTAGTGATATTCAACCATTTAATAATCTAATTTATGGCAAGTCGGTTGCGAACGCTATCGAAAAATTTAGTAATAATGTAATTAAGTTAGATAAAAATATATTTATTCTTTCCATATACTAAATGGAAACATTTACCAATTTTACAGATATTTCAAATTTTATAAAGAAGAATAGATTTAATTGTTTAGAAATAGGTGGACCCACTTTATTATTCGGTGATAATTATCCATATACCATTTATAATTTATTTAATGAAATCGATAATCTTAATTTATATGATCTAAAAGATTCATTTATAAGCATTAAAACAAGTAATGAGAATCGTATGTATAATACAATATATTCTGATAGGTCACAAATTGACAAAAAATACGATATTGTAATTAGTTCACATGTATTAGAACATATGGCAAACCCAATCAAAAATTTGAATAGCTATAAAAACTTATTGAACGATAATACAAATTCGTATATACTAACTATTTTACCAAATAAAAGTCAATTTTGGGATTCAATACGTCCAACTACAGAAATCACACATATCATAGATGATTTTATAAACAACGTAGATGAAGATGATAAAACACACGAAGAAGAAAATTTATTAGTTAACCACCCATATAAAACATCGATTAACCATCCAGACAAACCTGCAAACATTTCATATGAAGAGATGGTAAAAAATAATAGTAATTACAGAATCATGCATCACCATTGTTTCGATTTAGAATTATGTATCCAATTACATGAGTATTCAAATTTTGAAACAATCGCATGTTTTATTCCACCGGATGACCCACTGCAAATCATATATTTTGGGCGTAACACGTATAAACATGACAATAAAATTGTTAACGTATAAACAATTTAAAGGTGTAAAATTTAATATATTTACGGAGATAATGAAATTATTAATATCGTATTTAACGAATGATCGTCGACATTATACATTTCCACATTTTATAAATTTATTGAAAAAATCATTATTAATTCATGAATGGAAATTAATGATAATGACCAATTCACATGATGAAGAATTTTATATAAATCACTTACAAAACACCAATATCAATTTTGAAATAGTCTATATAGAGTTTGACGATAATTATATTAAAAAGATTAGGTATGCAGTTGATTATGCTACAGAAAATAATATACCATTTACAATGAAATGTGATAATGATGTGTTTTTGAAGCCAGATGTATTAGATTATATGATTCAAAATTTAGAAATACTAAATAATTCAAGGCATTTGACATTGGGTCCAGTGTTAACTTCTGGAATTCCAGGAGTAGAATATTTTAAAGAAGACTTTTTAGATGAAGATTCTCAAATACAAATTGAAAAATATTTTTTAGAAAGTGAATTCTATAATAGAGATGGATGCGAATATTATGAAAAGTTAAATAAATATACAATTAATTCGAATAAATGGGATAAAAACTCATTTTTTGATGAAATTCGCAACATGGATCATCACTATAAAGGTGTTCATCCAATACGCATTAATTGTGAATCGTTGAATTTTTTAAATGATTACATTATAAAAAATAAAAAAAGATTTTTTCAAGAGAATGAAATGTCTATTATAAATAACAGTGACGCACCTTATTTGTGCAACAGTATTTTTTGCATTAAAACAGATATATATAAAAACATTGTAAATGATCACTCGTTATATGTTGATGGATTTGATGAAGTGCCATTGAATAAATATGCATGGAATAATAATATGAATCATGCATTTGTTAGACACGGTTATGCAATTCATATGTATTATAATTGGACACCTGATTATCTTGATAAAGAGATCACATTCTGTAAGGATCTATTTGAATAAAAAATATAATTACAAAACAATATATATACAAACCATTAAGTATAATAAAATGAGATCAATCATTATTTTATTATCTATTTTACAATTTTCTTCTGCATTTTTTACGAAAATGATGGGCGGAATTTCAACGACAAAACATTTTGCGGCGAGAAAATATCCTATTTCACGATATGAAAAGGAGCATTTTTTGAAAAGATTAAACTCAAAAAATGTAACAATTCAAACAAATGAAATTATAAGCGGTGACGTGGATGATGATCAAGATTATGATATGCAGAAACAAAATTATCCTGATAATGATGGTCATCGTGTAGGCGGTATTCGTATAATCATAGATAATGGCGGTGGTGGAGGTATGAATCCTTTTACCCAACCATTTCACGATGAGGAGGAAGATGATGATGATATTCGTAAAAGACGTAGACAATATGGCAATGAAGATATGAAAGACAAAAAATCGGAAAATTTTGAAGTGATAACAAAATCGCCGGTAAATTTTACTCATATTGGCGGATATGATAATATTAAGGCAGAATTGGAACAATGTATTGATCTTTTGAAAAATTATCAAAAATACGAAAAATATAATGTGCGAATTCCTCGCGGGCTTATTTTCGAAGGTCCACCCGGAAATGGGAAAACGCTATTGGCCAAAGCATTGGCAGGTGAAGCTCATACTGGATTTATTGCGGTATCGGGATCAGAATTTCAAGAGAAATATGTGGGTGTAGGTTCCGCCCGTATTCGCGAAATATTCAAATTAGCCAAGAAAAATATTCCATGTATAGTCTTTATCGACGAAATTGATGCATTGGGTCGTAAACGTTCGGGAGACGGCGAAACATCTTCAAGTGAACGCGATAGCACACTGAATGAACTGTTGGTGGCATTAGATGGATTCAAAAATAATACGGGTATTTTTATTATAGGTGCGACGAATCGAGTAGATTTATTAGATCCGGCACTTATGCGTCCGGGACGAATTGATAAACGCATTTTTATTGGATTACCAGACACAAAAACGAGGGAAGCAATATTGAAAATTCATCTACATAGAAAACCATATGATTCAAATACGATTTTATTGCAAGACATGGTAGAGATAACGAACGGATTATCGGGTGCCCAGATCGAGAATTTAGTAAACGAAGCTATGTTAAATGCTTTACGAAATAATCGAAGTGAATTTACAAATGTAGACATTGATATGATAATGAATAAAATGCTGGTAGGTTGGCAACCCAATGAACATCAGTTTTCAGCAAATATGATTGATAATATTGCCATTCATGAAATGGGTCACGCAATTGTTGGAATGCTCTCAAAACATCATTCAAAAATGAGTAAAGTGATTATTAATTTATCGGCACCAAAAAGTCCAGCCTATACTATATTCGAAGCATCGACCTCATCTATTTTTACGAGAGAAGCACTTTTTGAACATTTGATGATATTATTGGCGGGTAGAATTGCAGAAGAAGTATTTTTTGACATATCTGTTACTACTGGAGCAATTAATGATTTTGAAGAGGCTCTCAAATTAGCACAAAAAATGATCATATATTATGGAATGGGTAAAAAAGTGATTTATCCGAGTAATAGTGATAAATATAAAGAAATCATTGATACAGAAATAGTATCATTATTAAACGATGCGTATGGATATGCTGAATTTATTATACGAAATTCGAAAGATTTAATTCAAGAAGGTGCGGAAATTTTGAAACGCGATAAATTATTGAAAGCAGATACATTGTTAAATTTAATAAATAACAAATATAAACATGTTTTAACATTGAAGATAAAGGAATAAATGTCCAAAATTTTATTGAATAAAATAAATTCTACAAATAAAATGAAGGAAATATTTACAAGAATAAACCCCATATTATTTGATGTGAGTTTACGGGATGGAATACAAAATGCAGCGGTATCTGAATATCCAACAGAGAAAAAAATAGAAATATTTGAAAAAATTATTCATACCGAAAATCCTCAAAAAATAGAAATAGGATCTATTGCGTCGCCCAGATTTTTACCCATCATGAAAGA
>Ga0214923_10003700_pt1 | contig 19015 bp, 19 predicted proteins | sample LL1510_MetaG_FD_177993 | JGI IMG/M metagenome (GOLD analysis project Ga0214923, IMG submission 177993) | Freshwater microbial communities from Lake Lanier, Atlanta, Georgia, United States - LL-1510 | ecosystem: Environmental > Aquatic > Freshwater > Lake | place: USA: Georgia | collected...
TTGAGGATAAAATGATTATTACAACGGACATTGATTTGTCTGCACCAACTAATTTGCAATATATTCAATTGCGTAAGCATGTTTCTTATTCAGAGATTGCTACTTGGATGGATTGCGCCTTTAAGCATAAGCTCAAATATCTTGATGAAATCAAGACAGAGAACGATGGTCCTTCTGAACATACAGAATTTGGTCAAGTTATTCACGATGCACTAGAGCAATACCTTGCAACCAAGGTAATGCCTCCGATTGAGCAAGTGCGTGCAAACCTTACCGAGATGTTCAGTAAGCTTCCAAATGCTAGCGAGCTAAAGGAAAGCGAATGGCACGATACCATTGAGCCTATTCTTTCAGAAATTCCAGCGTTTATGGATAAGACTTTTGGTGAATGGAAGTTTATTGCTGCCGAACTCCCTCTAATGGAATCACTAGATAATCACAATCATATGTTTAAGGGATTTATTGATGGTGTGATTGAAGGTGTTAACAAAAAGGGTGAACCTGTTATTTGGATTATTGATTGGAAAACTTGCTCATTCTTTTGGCCTCTAGCCAAGCGTATCGATCCCAAGAAAACAATGCAACTAGCCTTTTACAAGCATTTCTATGCTAGAAAGCATAAATTGGCACTTAAGGATGTTAAGTGTGGTTTTATTCTCTTGCGTAGAAGCAAGAAAACTGGCAACTGTGAGCTTGTCACTGTAAGTGTTGGTGACAAGGCAGTAGAAAAAGCTATGGGTACAATTGACACTATGTTGGGATATGTTCAAAAGCGTATGTTTCCAAAGAATCGTGAAAGTTGCAAGTATTGTCCATATGCCGGAACGGAGCATTGTCAATGACAGAACAAAAAACAGGAAATCTCACAGTTATCTTGAACGGATATCGTAGACCTCATGTATTAAAAGAGCAATATGATGCAATAATGGCTCAAAGCATTAAACCAGTTGAAGTTTATTTTTGGAGAAACCATGCTCCAATGCAAAACTTCGATAAATCGATTATTGATAAATGTGTTTCATTTGTAGGAAATGCGAATCTAGGTGTTTGGGCTCGTTTTGCTTTCGCTCTTACAGCTAAAACAAAATATGTTTGTGTTTTTGATGACGATACTATTCCCGGTAATCGTTGGATTGAGAATTGTATGTTGACCAACAAACAACATCGTGGTTTGCATGGTACAATTGGTGTTGTGTTTGACAGTGATAAAGGTTATTCTGGTCCATATCATCGTATTGGTTGGGATGGACCAAATGAAACAGTTGGTGAAGCAGATATTGTTGGTCATAGTTGGTTTTTTGAACGTGAGCTATTAACGGCATTTTGGAGGGAATTACCAGATCCAAAGTTTGATCGTGCTGGAGAAGATATTCATTTTTCTTATATGTTACAAAAACATCTTGGATTGGGGACATATGTTCCTCCACATCCAAAAGACGATAAAAGTCTTTGGGGCAGTTTACCAGATAAAGCTTTTCGTTATGGTGTAGATGCTGCTGCTATTTCGGTTGATCCTGCTGGATTGGCTAGAATGAACGAATATGTGATGCTTTGCAAGGCTGGTGGGTATAAGTTTCTAAGGGATCGTAAATGAATATTCTTGTTTGTTATGGCACACGGCCAGAGTTAATCAAAATCAAACCTCTTTTGAATGCATTTAAGGCAAATGATATATGGTTTAAAACCTTGCGTGTAGAACAGCATACAACGCTTATTAGTGACAATGAACAAGATGACTATACGGTTGGAGTACCAAATGGGTTTAATCGATTAGATGCTTTATTAGGAACAGCAAACAACATTCCAGAAAGCGTGTTTAAGGATGTAACACATCTTTTAGTACAAGGAGATACAGCCACAGCATTTGTATGTGCAATGGCTGGATTTCATCGTAATATTCCCGTTATTCATTTAGAAGCAGGATTGCGTACATACAACACACAAAATCCTTATCCAGAGGAAACGTATCGTCAGCTAATATCAAGAGTGGCATCAATTCATTTGTGTCCAACCAACGAAAACAAACGTAACTTGACAGGTGAAGGTATCAATAATAATGTATTTGTTGTTGGAAACACTGTGCTTGATAATTTAATTGATTACAGAAGCAAAGTTGTTTGTGGTAACGAAATAATCATTACACTACACAGACGAGAAAATCATTCATTGATAAAAGAATGGTTTTTAGAGCTTGATAAGCTAGCAGTTAAATACTCCACATACAAATTCATTCTGCCAATTCATCCTAATCCAAACGTTCAAAAGCATCGTGATTTGCTAAAAAACGTTGAAGTTATTGATCCGTTACCATATAAATCATTTTTAGAGAAACTTGTTTGTTGTGGAATGATTATTTCCGATAGTGGAGGAATACAAGAAGAAGCTTCGTTCTTAGGAAAAAAGTTGATTGTTTGCAGAGAGACAACAGAACGACCAGAATCTTTAAACCAAACAAGTTTTCTTTGTAAAAAACCAAAAGATTTGCAACCTTTATTTGATCGTTTAATTGTAGATTTAAGCTGCGAACAAAGTGATGTATACGGGGACGGTTTTTCTGCAAAAAAAATTGTTGAAGTAATAAGGAAGGTAAAAGATGGCAACTAAACAGTTTTTGCAAGAGTTAAAAACTATTGAAGAAAGACTTAAATCTGGACAAAAATTTGCGTTTTCAAAATATGCAGATGGTGAATGGGCAATAATGAATAATCAACCAATTACTGCTCAAGGAGAGTTTCAGTACCAACAACAAGATATATTTTACTCAAACAAACTTCTTGAATCTTATCGATTCAAGGACGATGGGTATTATATCGGTATAAGTTGCCCTTGTTGTCAAGGTATGGAAACTCATAAAAGAATGTTGTTGTCTTCAAAGCAAAAAGAAGATCATGTAACATTTGCAAACGTTTTTGTGAATTCAAATTATCCTTACTACGTTGACAACATTGTTCCTTTTTATAATACACAAAAGGTTGTATTGGTTTGTAACCGAAATGGTAAAGTTGTAAACTTACCTTTTAAACCAGAAAAGGTATATCCAATCGATCATACTGCCTTTAAGACCAACTTTGGTTTGGTTGAAGAAATGAAGAAAGATGTAAAAGACGTAACAAATCATCTTTATTTGTTTTGTGCTGGACCTTTGGGGAATATGTTAGCAGCAGAACTTTGGAAAACAAACAAGGAAAACGTGTATTTGGATATCGGCTCAACGCTGAATCCTTGGTTGCAATGTGAGGGTCATAAAAGAGATTATTATATTGGCAAAGATTTTAGCCGTCAAGTTTGTGTTTGGGGAGAATGAAAATGAAACTTAAAGTTCTTGAGTTTAGAAAGCTTACAACATCAGACTTGTTCGATGATTATTATAATGACGGATATGCATGGTCTAGAATATATGAGTATCCTGCGGTGATTAATCGCATTAAAAGCCATGTTCCTGATTGTTCAACTGCAAAGATCCACAACTCTTCTTGGGGATTCGAAGGTATCCACGTAAAGTTTAAAGAACAGCTTGATTTGCTTTCTCCTAGCTGCGTGCATTCAGATATTAAACATTCTACATTGCCTAAAACATGCGTATATGATATTAGATATCCATCAGAAACATTAAAGGACTTTGACGTTGTGGTTAATGTATCTACAATGGAAGAAGTTAGCTTTGACCATGACAAAATCTTGTTCAACTTATTGTCGCAAGTTTCAAACAAAGGTTATTTTATTGCTACGTTTGATTTGCCGGGACTACAGCTAGAAAAGATAGAAGATATGCTTAAAAAAAAGCTTGATATTAGTGGCGAAGCTTTAAATGGAGTAAATTCTCACTTGCCAAATCCAACGTGCAAACATTTAAACGTAGGGATAATGGTATTAAATATACTGAAGTGAGATATGAATAGTTTAAAGCTTGTAAATGCAACATTTACTCAAATTAATGAGAAAATAACATGATAACTTTTACGGAACTTGGAACTTATGGTAGGTTGGGCAACCAACTATTTCAGTACGCTGCCTTGTATGCTGCCGCTTTAAGAAATGGACATGTTTGTAAAATACCAAACATCCAACAAAAAACATGGCATGGACAACAATGTATGCTTTCGGCTTTTAATATCTCAGCACAATATTACACTTTGAATGAGTTGCAATCAATCAAAAACAACGTTGTGGAGAATCCACAAACATATAATTGTTACTCTCCAATATTGGAATCTATTCCTGATAACACAAATATTAATGGATTTTTTCAAAACACTTATTATTTTAAAGGCTATGAAGAAACTATCATTAATGAATTAACTCCAAGAACAAGTATAGTTGAAAAAGAAAAAAAGAGGCTATTAGCAACAGTTGGTGATCCAGAAAATATTGTTTCTTTACATATTCGAAGAGGAGACATGACTGATGGAACAAATCCTTACTATGAAAAGTTTTACGGATCTGGTCCATTTGATAAAAAGTCTGTTATAGGAAAGTATATTACTGATGCAATTGATATTTTTTCTGGAAGTGGTTTGAAGTTTTTGGTTTTTGTCGGTGGTAGTCGATCAGGGAATGATAGCAACGATATTAAATGGGCAAAAGAACATTTCAAAGATTCAAATTTCATTGTAAACGACACAAACAATCCCTTAGTTGATTTTATTCGTATATCGCTTTGCGGAAACAACATTATTAGTCCAAGTTCAACTTACTCATGGTGGGCAGCTTACATTAATAGAAACCCTAAAAAAACCGTTATTTGTCCTAAAAATTATGGGTTGGATGAATCATACTCTCCCAAAGAAGGATTCTATCCAACAACTTGGAAGCAAATATAAAACGGAAATTCATATGAACAATATTGAAACAGTGAAAAAATATTGGAATTCTAGACCTTGTAATATTCGGCATTCTTCAAAAGATATTGGAACAATAGAATACTTTGAAGAAGTAGAAAAAAAGAAATTCTTTGTTGAACCTCATATCTTACCATTTTCGGATTTTCCATCGTGGAAAAATAAAAATGTTTTAGAGATTGGTTGCGGGATTGGGACAATGGCAGTTAATTTTGCAAAACATGGTGCAAATTACACAGGTGTTGAATTATCCAATGAATCTTTGGACCTTACAAAGAAACGATTTGAAGTTTATGGGTTTGAAGGTTTGTTTTATCAAGGCAACGCTGAAGAGTTAACTAGTTTTATTCCTGCTCAAAAATATGATTTAATATATTCTTTTGGAGTAATACACCACAGTCCAAATCCAAAAAAAATCATTCAAGAAATTAAGCAGTATATGCATCAAGATTCAGTATTAAAACTAATGATATACGCAAAAAATTCTTGGAAAAACATCATGATAGAAAATGGTTTTGATCAACCAGAAGCACAATCTGGTTGTCCAATTGCTTTCACATATAGTGAAGAAGAAGCCAAAGATTTATTGGAAGGTTTTAATATTTTAGAGTTGAAGCAAGATCATATATTTTCTTATGAAGTTGAACCATATCGAAAAAATGAATATGTGAAAGTGCCTTGGTTTAAAGAAATGCCCAAAGATATGTTTGATGCATTACAAAATCGTTTGGGTTGGCATATGTTGATTACTGCGGAGATAGAATAGTGAAAAATATATCAATAATAGGAACGGGTAAGTTGGGTCTTTGTTTTGCTCTGACGTTAGAAAAAGCAGGATATAACGTTCTTGGCTCCGATATTAATTCAGATTATGTAGAGTCTATTAATCGAAAGACACTCAAAAGTTCCGAAACAAATGTAGAAACTTACCTAAAAGAAAGCAAAAACTTTAAAGTAACAACTAGTTTAAGAGAAATTTTAGATTTCTCTGATATGCTTTTTGTGATGGTTGCAACACCATCATTAGAGAATGGAAGATATGATCATTCTCAAGTGGATAACTTGATATTTCAGCTTGAAAAGTTTGGACGCTCAGAAACACAGAAACACTTTATTGTTTGCTGCACAACTATGCCGGGATATTGTGACTCAATAAAAAACAAACTGGATAAGCTGAATTACACAGTTAGTTACAACCCAGAATTTATTGCTCAAGGAACAATTTTAAGAGATCAAGCTTATCCAGACATGGTGTTAATCGGAGAAGCAAACCCTAAAGTTGGTCAAATGATTGAAGATGTTTATATCAAGCATACTTCTAATAATCCTAGAATATGTCGTATGACTACGCTAGAAGCGGAAATAACAAAAATATCTTTGAATTGTTTTTTGACAACAAAGATTGCTTACACTAACATGGTTGGAGATATTGTCCATAAATCTGGTGGTAGACCAGATGTGGTATTATCTGCTATTGGTGCAGACAGTAGAATCGGCAATAAATATTTGCGTTATGGCTATGGTTATGGTGGACCTTGTTTTCCAAGAGACAATCGAGCTTTAGCAATTTATGCAAAAGATATAAATTTGCCAGCAAAAATTAGCGAAGCAACTGATTTGTCCAACGAACTACATCTACAATATCAAGTAGAAACTTTTTCAAATGCTAATCATGAAAATCTAGAAATTGTTTTTGATACAGTATCATACAAACCAGAATCAACTTTGCTCGTAGAGTCTCAGCAACTCAAGCTTGCTGTAGAGTTAGCAAAAAAAGGATTTAAAGTTAAAATCAAAGAACGTAAAATTGTGATTGAAGAAATCAAAAAACAATATAATGATTTGTTTGCATACGAACAACAAGAATAAAGTAAAGGTGACAATATGAATTCCAATCACATGCATCAGCAAAAAAAACTTTGGTTTGAACATAAAAAACTTGAATCCGAAATGATTAATAAAGAGTGGCTTTATTTCTCATCAGAGATAGAAAAAATAGCTACAAACTACGGAGAATTGTGGGAAAATTTTTTAAGAACACCGATTATTCAACATACCATGTATGTTTGTTCTTTTGATGATGTATTTTTTAAGAAACTTCAATTCTTAAAACAGTTTTTTTCATTAGAAATTGCTAAAGAACCCCTTGTAGGAAATCCAGTTGTTCAAGAAGGCTTTTCTCATAACACAATTCATCATTTGTATCATATTTCACAATATATGAAAGCATTTAGTGCTAATCACTTTAAGTCTGTTGAAAACTATGTTGAGTGGGGTGGTGGTTTTGGAAACTTTGCTCGACTTACCAAACTTATCAATCCACAAGCTACATATACCATAATCGACTTGCCTATAATGAACATATTGCAATATCGATATTTGTCTAGCGTTTTGGGTGAAGATAGCGTAAATATTCTCGAAAGAAATCAAACTCCTGCAACTGGAAAAGTTAATTTAGTACCAAGCACATATTACGAAACCAACAATATTAATGCAGACTTTTTTGTCAGCACATGGGCGTTATCGGAAACTCCTGTGTCAGTACAAGAAAAAGTTAATCAGCTTAACTGGTTTGGTGCAAAACAAGGTTTGTTTGCCATGCATTCTTTATCACCACCAGAAACATTTGGTTTAGAATCAACCAATCTTAGATCTCTGTTACAAAAACAAAACTATTCTACACAATCGATTCAGTTAATGAACAATCAAGTTTATATGTTTAAGTGAGTAAGGAAAAACAAAAATGCATAATCAAATATCAAGAACTTTCAAAGTACCATTCAACGGTCATGAAAATGTTACAACAAACTATGCTCAAGCAGCGCAAGACTTGTTTGTGTTATCATGTTTGGACGGTAAACAAAACGGTACATTTTTGGATTTAGGTTGTCATCAACCTGATTTCATCAACAACACATTTCTTTTAGAAAAACAGTTTGGATGGAAAGGTTTAAGTTTAGATATCGATGAGTCTTGCATTCAAAGGTTTCCAAGCGTTCGAAAAACTCCAGCATTAGCAAGAGATTGCACAAAACTAAACTGGGATGAGGTTTATAGCCACTATACATCAAAGGATATCGATTACCTTTCTTTGGATTTAGAACCAGCAGATAAAACGTTGCAATGTTTACAATCGGTTCCTTTTGATAGACTGAGTTTTTCTGTTATAACCTTTGAACATGATTTTTATCGGTTTGGAGAATACTATCGTACTGCTTCAAGAAAGATATTCAACCAAGCTGGCTATCAACTGGTTTGTTCAGATGTTAAAAACGTTGGTGCGATTTATGAAGATTGGTATATCAATCCATCAAAAGTCGATTTTGAAAGAATAAAACTTCTACAAACGTCGAAACTTGAATGGAGCGACGTTCTTTTTAACTCATAGGACTAACATGAAAAAAGCATTAGTGTGTGGAGCAGGTGGGTTTATTGGCGGCCACCTTGTTAAACGTTTAAAAGATTTAGGTTATTGGGTTCGTGGCGTTGATATTAAAGAACACGAATACACTAACGTTCGTGCGATTGCCGACGAGTTCGTAATAGGCGATTTACGTGATCCAAGTGTTGTTAAAACTGTAATGCATACAAATAGCACTTGGGGTAAAGGATTTGATGAAGTTTATCAACTTGCTGCTGACATGGGTGGAGCAGGATATATATTCACAGGTGAAAACGATGCAAACGTGATGCATAATTCTGCAACAATCAATTTAAATGTGGTTGATGTTGCAGCAAAATTTACTCAAAAACCAAGGGTGTTTTATTCTTCATCTGCTTGCATGTATCCAGCATATAATCAAGAAGATCCAGAAAATCCAAAATGTTCTGAAGAGTCAGCCTATCCAGCAGCACCAGATAGTGAATATGGTTGGGAAAAATTATTTTCTGAAAGACTTTACCTTGCTTATGCAAGGAATTATGGACTTGAAGTAAGAATTGCTCGTTATCATAATATCTTTGGACCACAAGGCTCTTGGAACAATGGGAAAGAAAAAGCACCAGCGGCTTTATCTCGCAAAATTTCAATAGCAGAAGATGGTGGAACAATCGATGTTTGGGGCGATGGAAATCAAACACGTAGCTTTCTTTACATTGATGAATGTTTGGAAGCTACTATAAGATTAATGCATAGCGATTTTACCGGACCTGTCAATATTGGCTCAGAAGAAATGGTTAGCATCAATCAATTTGCTGAAATGATTGCTTCTATTGCTGGAAAGAAAATATTTCTTAATCATATTTCTGGTCCAACTGGTGTTCGTGGACGAAATAGCGACAATGCTCTTTATGAGAAAAAAATTGGTTGGAAGGTATCACAACCTCTCGTTGTAGGTTTAGAAAAAACTTATAATTGGATAAATCAACAGGTTAAATCACTTTGATTTTCTGTCTACACAAGTAATACCATATAACCCATACTCTTTTTGTTTTATACTCAAAAGGAGTTGTTTAATTTATGTCAAACCTTGATGAATCTGATTTTATTGAAGTTTCTCCACCAAAAAAGAAACATAAAATATTAATGCTTTCTGACCATCCACTTTGCACAAGTGGAGTAGGTGTTCAAGCAAGGTTCCTTATTCAAGGACTGTTAAATACAGGCAAATATAGTTTCAGATGCCTTGGTGGAGCCATGAAGCATGAAAAGTACGAAACAATCATGCTAAATCCAGATTTTATTATTAAACCTGTTGATGGATTTGGAAATCATGAAATCATTCGTAACATTTTGATTAACGAACGACCTGATGCTTTACTTCTTTTTACAGACCCAAGACAGTTTATGTGGCTTTGGGAGATTGAAGATGAAATTCATCAAATTTGCCCCATAACATATTGGCATGTGTGGGACAATGATCCATATCCAGCCTATAACAATGTTTGGTACAAGTCTACAGATCTTATTAATTGCCTTTCATATAAAACATATGAGTTAGTAAAACCAAATTTTCCAGAACGTACAAATTATATTCCTCATGCATTTCCGAAAGAAATATATCGACCGTTGCCAAAGCAAGTTGTTGCAGAACTTCGTAAAAAGAATTTTGGTGACAAATCTGATTGGTTCATGGGCACATGGGTAAATCGAAATGCAACCCGTAAAATGCCAAATGATGTGCTTAACGCTTGGAAAGTATTTTTAGATCGTTTGGAAAAAGAAGAAGGTCATCGTAAAGCTGCACTAATCATGCATACTGATCCAAACGATACCGAAGGACCAAATCTTATTGCTGTTACAGAGTTACTTGGAATAAATGAACATGTTATGTTTTCAACCCAAAAAGTTGATTTCAATGATATGAATGCTCTCTACAACATCACTGATTTCACCATAAACGTTTCAAAAGCAGAAGGATTTGGTTTAGCAACGCTATCAGCTATGATGGTTGGTAAGCCTATTATTGCTCTTAAAACAGGTGGATTAACTCGTCAAGTTGTAGATCACCGTGACGGCTCTGAGCATGGAGTGGCTATTGAACCAGCAGCAAGAACTTTGGTTGGTTCACAATTGGTGCCTTACATTTATGACGATCATGTAAATTATCTTGATATAACTGAAGCTTACTGGAAGCTCTACAAGATGACTCCAGAAGAAAAAGAAAAACTTTCAGAAAAAGCAATTGCTTATTGTGATTTTGAATTTTCTTATGAAAACATGATTAAGCAATGGGATGAAACATTAGATCAAACAATTAGCAACTGGAAAAGTAACAATGTTAAGCGTTGGACTTGTGAAGTATTGCATCCATTTGGTAAGAAAGAATAGAAAGGTTTAACATATGAAATCTGTATTACTTCGTGCTCCGCTTTTGACCCATTCTGGTTATGGAGTTCATTCTCGACAAGTTGCTAGATGGTTGTTTAGAGTTGCTGCCGAAACACATCAACTTGATGTTACCACCGAAACACTTGGTTGGGGTAAAACTCATATGATTGTTGACACTGAGGCAGAAGATGGTCTTATTGGTCAAATTCTTCAAGCATCAGCAAACAAAAAAAACTTTTACGATGTAACAATTCAACTTCAATTACCAAACGAATGGAATCCTTTTCTTGGAAACTTTAATGTTGGTATTACCGCAGGAGTAGAAACAGACAAATGCAATCCAGCTTGGATCGATTGCATTAATCGAATGGATATGGTTATTGTTCCAAGTGAATTCACAAAGCAAACATTTCTAAACACAGGAGAAGTAACTGTTCCTATTGTTGTTGTGCCAGAAAGCTTTCCTGACGCATATCTAGACTGTCAAACAAAAATCAATTTGAACCTTGAAACAAAATTCAATTTTCTTTTGGTTGGTCAACTAACTGGTAATAACATTGATAATGATCGAAAAAATCTTCCATATACAATGAAGTGGATTTCAGAAGTTTTTGAAGATAATTCTGATGTTGGGGTTATTATTAAAACAAACGTAGGAGCACAAACACAACTAGATAAACGTAATGTTCAAACTGTATTTGGACAAATACTTGGAGAAATACGTAAACCTAATACAAAAGGACCAAAATTTTATCTTTTGCATGGTCATATGACAGATGAAGAAATGTATGGTTTATATACAGAACCTACCGTTAAAGCTCTTGTAAGTTTTACTCATGGTGAAGGATACGGATTACCAACACTTGAAGCTGCTGCTTGTGGACTACCTGTTATTGCAACAAATTGGAGTGGTCATTTAGAATTTCTTAAGCATGGAAGGTTCATTCCTGTAGAACAAAAACTACAAGAAATTCATCCTTCTCGTGTTGACAATCAAATTTTTATGCCGGGAACAAAATGGGCAATTCCTTTGGAAGCTGACGCAAAATATCGATTAAAGAAATTTTACGATGGCAGTTCTATTCCAAAAGAATGGGCAAAAGCTTTGCAAACAAAAATTAAGGAAAATTTTTCATTTGAAGCTGTTGCAAAAACTTATTCAGAAGTTTTAAATGACTGCTTAAAGGCAGAATGATGCTTTATGTATTTTTAATACTTCTGCTAGTTATATTAAGCATAACAATATATTATGCTTTAAGATGGGCACAAATTATTTTCATTTTAGAAGATGATTTGTCAGATGCAATTGAAATACATGAAAGAACAGTACAAACTTTGGAAGCTTTAAGAAAAACACCATTGTTTTCAGACAGTCCAGAAGCTATGTCAGCAGTAAATGAAGCAATGGAAAACGTAAAAGTTTGTCAAATAGCAACACAAAAATTGGTAAATAATTTTACACAGCGCAGCAAACAAAGATATGTGAGACTAATTGAAGATGAAGGTGAGGACGACTGATGCCCGTAGGTAAGAAACTAATAAAAAGAAAACCTAAAGGTGGAGCCTCACCGCAAGAGTTTTATTTTAATGTTGGCACACAACAAGCAATTGTTGATTACAAAATAGAAAAACAAGCTGATAAAAGAAACGAAATATACATTCGTGACATATTACCTGCTTTTAACAAGCTAGTTGAAAACCTTATTAATGTATATGGATTTCAAATACAGTATGAAAGTAAATCTGATTTACAAAACGAATGTGTAGAATTCTTGTATGGTGTTATTACAAAGTTTGATCCAAGTAAAGGCACAAAGGCTTTTTCATATTTTAACGTTGTTGCTAAAAACTGGTTAATCATTAAAAGCAAGCAAAGCGTTAGAAGTATGCATGTGTTTACAAGTTTAGATGACAAAGAAACTTTAACGCCTCAAGATTTAGAAACTATAGAAAATTATATTGTTTCACCTTCTCCAGAAGAAACAATGATTGTGGATATTGATAAAAACAAACTTCAATTTATTCTTCAATCAATTGAAAATCAAATAGTAACTGACAATGAAAATGAATGTTTGAAAGGAATCAATATATTATTTGCAAATATCAACGAACTTGATTTTCTTAACAAGCGTGCTGTGATGTTATATCTAAGAGAAATATGTGGATTATCTCCAAAGCAACTAAGTGTTGTTTTATCATTGATGAAAAAATATTACAAAGTTGCCAAAGAAGAATATGAAACAATCCAATAAAGGTATGTCATGAACGATGATTCATTTGAAGGATTGCTACTTGAAAAAGATAACACTCCAACAAACAAAGAACTAATTGAAAAATCACAAAAAGATTTACAAACTTTTAGCGACCTTTTGGATTCAATTACAACAGTTGATGAAAAGCTTAAGTTGCTTTGGAAACAAATTTATGAAAACGCTTTGATTGACCGAAGAAATGCTTATATCATTTGGACAGATTTATACTTGCAAGTATATGGTAATGCTGAACAGCATGTTATTCATGGCGATCATTTAGCAAAATATATGGAACGAATGGAAAAAGCCAACACTCAATTATTGAAGTTAGCTGAGTTGGTTTATAAAGCTAAAGACAAACAAGAAGCTCAAGAGCTACCAAGTAGCAATGAGTTGTTTGATAGACTTAAAAGAAATATGAGAGGGTAACATGGCTGGTTATAACAATGTTAACGTAAACAGACTATTAACTGGTGCCACTGTACCACAACTTGATTTAGAAAATTTAGTTATCAACCAACAACAAACAGGAATTCCTCCATCATTTCAACGTGGGGTTGTTCGTGAAATAATTTATAACCCAAAATCGTTAACAGAATCAGATAAAAATCGAATAAAGGATATTGTTGTAAATCCAGAGCAAGTAGATCAAATTGCAGCAAATAGTGTTATTGCCACAATTATTAGTGATGGTATATCTGACGCAACACCTGCTTTTGTTTTGTTAGCACCATTTTTTCAAAGTCATATTATGTTGCCTGTACAACTTGGAGAACAAGTAACTGTTGTTTTTGAAGACTTTCAAAAATATGGAATAAGATTTGGTAAGTGGATGACAAGAACAAGCGAGGGTGTTCAAATAGAAGATCCAAACTTTACTCATGGAGATCGTAGGTTCTTACCAATTTACACCGAAACTCAAAGAACAAGTCAATCTTTAAACATATCAAATCAAACATTTGTTCCAACGTTTCCAAACGGAGGAGAACAAGCAAACACATATTCTTTGCCACAAAACAACACTATAAATCCATATGATATTCTTTATGGAAATTCTGTTACTGGTTCTCTTTCACACCAATATGAGGTTGTACCAAGATGGACAAAACGTCCACAAGAATTAGTTGTTCAAGGTATGAACAACGCTTTGATAATGCTTGGACAAGATAGAATTGGGTATGTTGCTCCAGAATCAACAACAGAACAAAAAAAATACTCAGGAACTATTGATATGGTAACTGGGAGAAGTCGTTATAGATTACTTGATACTGATGATCGAATTCCTCAAAACCAACAAAAAAGAAAAGTTACATCGCCTCTTGTTGTTAGAAACACAAGAGACTTAAACGAAACAGACAAAACACCAAAATTAAACAGCAGATTAGAACAAATGAAAGAAGGTGATCCTGATTTTGTTCATGATGCTGCACGTATATACATTTCAATGAACACGTTGGGAGACATAAATTTTCGCACTCAAAAAACAACTCAAGGTGCGGTAAATCAATGTATGCAACCAACAGGTATAAATTATTCAACAAAAGGTTTGTTTCCAATTCAATTTGCATCTTCTAGTGTAGATGTTGGTAACTCTTATATTGTTAATAAAGCTGATCATATTCGTTTGATAGCAAGACGTAATGAACCTTCAGAAGATAATTTACTTCAAAATGAAACAATTATAAGTGGATCAATATTGTTGCTAAAAGAAGGCAAAAACAGAACACCAGAAGATATTGATGCTCAATCTGCTGATAAAGACCATATGGCATTTGTGTATATGTCGCCAGAGGGTAGAGTTCAAATTGATGGAATGCAAATATTTCTTGGTGGAGCAGCATTAAGACAAGAAAACCAAAATCCAACACCAGACATTCCAAGAAGAGATACAGGATTTAATAACGAGCTTTCTGTTGGCACAGAAAACCAATATGCTGGTGTAGAACCTTATATTAAATGGAGCGAGTTTAAAAACGTTGTAGAAGGCTTACAACGTCAAATTGATGCATTACAAAATGCTTATTCTGGATTGGTTGATGCATTGAATAGAGCACCTAGTACAAGTGCTTGTGTTCCCGGTGGGCCAGACACAGCTTGGGTTCCATTAAGCACATCAGCTACAACACTTAATACAAGCCTTAATGCAAATATAAACAATAACAGACAAAAAACAAACAAGGCTGTTTACAAGAGTAGATCAGCTAAAATATTTGGTCAATAAACAACACTAGTTAACATTATGCCAGATATACCTAACTCACAAGATGCACAAGCTAGGATAAGAGCAGCAGATACTTCTCAAGCTAATGCCTTGATAGAAAGTAATAAAAACTTAATAGTTAATCAAGTAAAAAACCAAATTATTAATGCTTCAACAAGTGCGTTACCAGCACCTTTAAATGTTGCAGCACAAGGACTTGGCAATGCTTTGTTTGCAGCTTTAAAAGTACCGCTTGATCCTGTTCAACAACCAGCAGATCCAAATTCTGACCCAATAAGAGTATTAGCTTTTAGTATTGCATTTGCAATCATTCAATTAATTTGGTGTTTGATAAAAAGTTTGTTGAATCCATTGCCTATTGTTGGTTCTTTTTTTCCATTGTGTGATGATCCTGCAACAAGAGAAGATTCAAGCAACAAAGCTTTGCAAAATGCAAAAAAAGAATTAACCAATTTAACAAACAGTTCTTTTATTAACCAAGAAGTTTTAAAAAAATCTCAAAGAGAATCTGGTAGAAACCAAGCAAATGTATTAGATGCTCTAGCAAATCAAAATCAAGCAGATTCAACACCAGACATTCAAGGAATAAGTTTCGAAGATTTTCTAAAGAAAAATGGTATTGGCTCTGGAAATCAAAACGAACAAATACCTAATTTTGATGATATACCACCCGTGGGGGCAACAAATACTACATCAGCACAAATAACAGAACCTCCAGCACAAAACGTGTTACCTCAATGGGAATCTAGCGAACAAACATTTGATGTTATCAGGCGACGTTTTGGATTGTAGTTATACATCATGATAAGTTTTAAAAGCGTTGGTATTTCTAGCACTAATTTTACAACACAACAAACTTCTGTTGCAGCAACTCCTTTACCTATTGGTATAATAACTCCATTACGTTTTGGCAAAAACAATGATGGTTTATTAGGTATGCATTATACTGTTTCAGAAACAATTAAAAACAACTTCAGAGACTTGGTTATGACCAACTGGGGTGAAAGAGTTATGTTATATGACTTTGGTGCAAATATTCAACCATTAGTTACTGAATATGAATTAGGAAAAGCAGCATTTGATGAAGCAGCAATGTCAAGAATATCAAATGCTGTTACTAAATGGATGCCTTTTATTGAATTGGAAAGCTTTGATAGTTCATTTGAACCATTAACAACCCAATTTGGTTTAGGAACAGTTAGAATTATAATAAATTATAGTGTTCCACGAATTCAATTAGCAACAACAAGTTTGCAAGTAACTTTTGCTGTAAGCTAATTTTTTAAAAAATCATATCTAATATAAAGGTAACAACAATCATGGCCGTTGATTCACGACGCAACATTCAACAGTTAATCAAAGCTCGAAAATATCTTAACAAAGACTTTGATAGTTTTCGTACTGATTTAGAAGAATATGCACGCACTTTTTTTCCTGATCGTCTTCAAGACTTTTCAGCAAATAGTTTTGGTGGTTTGTTGCTTGAACTTGCATCATATGTTGGCGATGTTCAAAGTTTTTATCTAGATCACCAATTTGGTGAACTTAATGCTGAAACAGCAGTTGAATCAAAAAATCTTGAAAAGCTTTTAAGAGAAGCTGGTGTTGATATTGTTGGAGCTTCACCTGCGATTTGTCCTGTTACTTTTTATGTTCGTATTGCAGCAGCAACAAACAATCCAAATGGAAATCAACCATATGATACAACTGGTTTACCAGTTATTAAAGCTGGAACTTTGTTGAACTCAAACCGTGGTGTTCAGTTTCAATTGATTGAAGATGTTGATATGACACTTACAAAAAGTGATGGAACACCCGCAAATGGCATCACATACATCAATGGAGATGTAGACCAAAACGACAATCCTGTGAATTATATTTTTTCAGCAAACGGAGAAGCAATTTCAAGTACAACAGTAACAGAAACTTTTACAGTTGCAGGCTTTCAACCATTTAAACGTGTTACTTTAAACACAAGAGATGTTACAGAAATTATTTCTGTAACAGATTCTAATGGAAATACATATTATGAAGTAGGGTTCTTAACACAAGACACAGTATTTAGAGAAGTAAAAAACCGACAACCTGCTAATCTCACACCGCCAAATCAAATTTATGTTGATTCAAACATAGAAATTGTACCAGCTCCTTATAGATTTTTTAAAACAACTGAATTAGATAATAGACTTACAACATTAGTTTTTGGTGGTGGTTCAGCCGATGCTTTAGGAGAAGACTTTATTCCTGATCCAAGCGAAGCAGCTTTACCCTTGTATGGACGTAAAAACTTTTCTAGGTTTTCAATAGATCCAAACAATTTGTTAAGAACTGCAACACTTGGAGCTATAGCACCAGACGTAACAATAACTGTTGTTTATCGTGCTGGTGGTGGTTTAAACCATAACATACCCCCACAAAGCATAACAGAAATTGGAACTTTAATTATGGAGTTTCCAAACAATCCAACAGCAGCAGTATCAGCAGACGTAAGAGCTTCAGCAGATGCAAATAATAATTCTCAAGCAAGAGGTGGTGCTGATCCTCCTACTTTAGACGAATTAAGATTGCAAATTCCAAGTGCAAGAAATGCTCAATCAAGAATTGTAAGCAAAGAAGACTTGGTAGCTAGAATATATTCTTTGCCAGCAAATTTTGGTAGAGTGTATCGTTGTTCTATAAGAAGCAATCCAAACAATCCAAACAGTGCGTTGCTTTATGTTCTTTGTAGAAATGATTTAAATCAACTTGTTCTTGCGCCGGATATGCTTAAAAACAATCTAAGAACTTATCTTAATCAATATCGTATGATTACAGATGCTATTGATATCTTGGATGGTCAAATTGTTAATTTGCAAATCAACTATGATATAACGGTTGATCCAACATTTAACCGTCAACAAGTGTTACAAAATGTTCAAGCAAAACTAATTCAATATTTTAACATTGGAAATTTTCAAATGGATCAACCATTGATTTTAGATGATGTAAGAAACATTATTTACAACAATGTTGGTGTTCTTGCCGTTAAAGACATATCTGTAACAAACATAACAGGTACAGTAAGTGATCGAGTTTATAGCAACGTAACTTATAATGTTAATTTCAACCTTATAAATAATACAATATTAATACCTCCAGCGGGGGGTATGTTTGAAATAAAATATTTCGGTTCAGACTTGGTGGGTAGAGCTATATAAAATGTTCCCAACAATTGCTTGTCTTAGTAATTACTTCTAGAGATAAGCAATGTATCGGATATTAAAAGCTGACAAAGACAGTTATGTAACAAACAAAATTATTTTTAGCACTCGTCCAACCACTTCTGCATCAACAGATGCAAACGTAGGACAAGCTGGAACCATTGATATATTCAAGTTATATAATGCAACTTCTGTGCCCAGTGGTACTTCTGGTGTTGAATTATCTCGTGGGCTTATTCACTTTGATTTAAATGGACTAAGAGAAATAACTGGATCATTATTAAACATCAACGATTCAAGTTTTAAATGTTATTTGTCAATGAAAAATGTTTATGGTGGACAAACAGTTCCATCAAACTTTACTCTTATTCTTTATCCATTAGCAAAATATTGGGATGAGGGAAGAGGTAATGACGTAGTAGGTTATCGAGATTTGGATGCTGTAAATTGGTTCACAGCTTCAATTAATCCAACAGTTATTACTTGGACAAGCGGTGGAATAGATTATGGAGCAGATGTAACAGATATTAATGCAGATTATTATCTTTCTTCTTCTCTTATTGGTAATGTTCCACTAGGGTTCTCTCAAAGCTTTGCCAGAGGAGACGAAGACTTATTAATTGATGTAACCACAGCAGTTTCTGCTACACTTAATGGTGACATACCCGATTATGGATTTAGATTAAGTTTTTCTGGATCACAGGAAACAGATACAGTTACTAGATTTGTTAAAC
>Ga0214923_10003701_pt1 | contig 19014 bp, 27 predicted proteins | sample LL1510_MetaG_FD_177993 | JGI IMG/M metagenome (GOLD analysis project Ga0214923, IMG submission 177993) | Freshwater microbial communities from Lake Lanier, Atlanta, Georgia, United States - LL-1510 | ecosystem: Environmental > Aquatic > Freshwater > Lake | place: USA: Georgia | collected...
TACCCGGTTTGGCATTGCTACGTTACCCGAGCAGCAAAATTACCGGCTTGTGCACGTAGGCTCAGATCTTGTCGGCAAGACCACAACCATGCTGGATAGGTCACTGCGCTATTCGTTTGACATGGCTGCTTTGCGCAAACAAATACCGGTATTGTGTGGATTAAGTCTCGGGTTCACTGAAGACAGGACTACCCGAGACGCCGCAATTGATCGTTGGAGCGCCATACTGCTGCAGAAAGGCGTACACAAAAATGGCGTGACAGCAATCATGAAAAACGCGATGGAGGTCGGAGCGGACGTTGAGCCCCGTAATCCACTGGATGTGTTCACGGACAAAGTACTTGAAACTCGTAGTGTGTATGACTTGTTCTGCTCGATTTGCCGATATGCGCGAAATCAGCCTACGGCTATTCGCGAGCGGTTACAGGCTATCGCGGCTGAGTTTTTATTTCCGCCGGCAAAGCTGCGCAAATTTCTTAGCGCACAATGATCTTCAGGCTGATAGCTTTCACAAAGGAGTTTGAAATGCTGCCCGACAATTCAGGCATGGTTCCGCGCCCCGAACTGAGTACGGTAATCCGCGAGGATCTGCCGGAATTACACGCTAATCTGCAGAAAGCGATTTACGACTTGGACGGGCTGATCGCCGAGCAGCACGCGGCCAACATCATGGCGATGTGGCGTGTCGGCGAGTTGCTGCACGATATTGAGGTCAACCCGGACAACTATCTGACGGAAGAGCAGAAGTCGCAGCACGTGAATCCGTCTGCGCTGCTGTATCAGGTGTACAACAAGATTTACACGCCGGATCAGTTCAGCACGGCCTTGCGGCTTTACGTCAGTTATCCGAGCCGCCCGGCGATCACCGCGCTAATCAACCAGCGCTGCCCAACCCGCCCGAACTGGCGTTTGACGGCGTCGCACGTGCAGCTGTTGCTTACGGTGCCGGACGAAGAGCAGCGCAAGGTAATTGAGGAGCGCTGTGTGCAGGAAGCCTATACGACAAAGGCCCTGCTGGTGGAGCTGAGCGAACTGCACGGCACTGAAAAGAAAAAGAAACGCAGCCCGTCGGCGCCAAAGGGCCTGAAACAGCGCGTGTACGACCTGCTGGAGCATCAGCAGAAGTTCATCGCGCGTTCTGAAAAGCTCTGGCTTGACGATGACGGACTGTACGACGCCATCATGAATGCTCCGGCTAGTAAACTGAGCGACACAGTTCGTGGTTACCTCGGCGAGATTGAGGCGAACTTTGAAAAGATGCGCGAGCTTGTTATTCATCACCAGACGCTAATAGAGCGGGTCAGCAAACGGCTGATCGAAGTCGATGCCGCGGAAGAAGAGTCTGCCGACGACGAAGAACACGGCACAGCTGCAAAAAAGCACCACGGAACCATCAACCGATAGAGGAAACCATGCTGTATTTCAAAGATGTGCCTGTTGTAATTGAGCCGGGCGTTGGCGCACTTGAGGTAGCGATTATGAGCGTGAAGAACGGCGTTGAGCGTCTGTTCTTCGTACCGTTTGAGCGTGTGACGCCGAATTCAGATAACGCGGCAAAGCTGCCATTCATTGTCAGCTCGATTTATCCTCATGTATTCTCGATGCATAAGGATTTGGATGTTTCGCCGTTTCTGCTGCTGTATAACAACGCAGGCAAGCTCTCGGTCGTGTATACGCGAGAGGATCCAGCAACCGGCTGGGTGCGCAATGACGCGGCGCCGGAACAGGTAGGTGACGTAATCACGCAGTTTTCCGTACGGCTTTCGTTCAATTCCGTAAAACAGCGTAACAGTTTTTTGAATACACTGGACAGCCTTATTGACGGGTATCAAACAGCCAATAAGATTTCACGTACAAAGGTTGCGCTGCTTCTCGACACGCTGATCGATTCGAACACGGGTCCGGTAGTATTACCCGTGGCAGTGGCGAGAAAAACCGACGTGAATTAAGCACTAACCGCAAGGACGCGAATATGTCGGCGCAAAATCCTGAGCTATCCGTATGCGTTTTGCTGTACGGGTCTGATGACTACTGCTTTCGGCTTGCCCAGCGTGTAGTCAATTCAGCCCTGCAGCGATTAGGCACGGTAACTCCGGATTTTCGTTTTGGGTTAAACGCGGTCGGCGACGCTACACGGGATTACGTGCAGAATGTCGTCTATCGCCATTTCCCGAACGCTCTTGTTGTGGATTGCCCAGAGAACATCCACAAGTACCCAATGATGCGGCGATTGCTGTATGGCCGCCCGTTGGAATCCGCCTTGACGATGTGGTTCGATGACGACTCGTGCATCATCGACACCACAGACGTTACGGCATGGCTTGCCCGCGTCAGGCAGCAAATGCATGCGTATGCCATGCTCGGGTCCGTTTACAAAGAACGATTTGTTGGTAACCAAGTTGACTGGATCAAAAATCAGCCTTGGTACAACGATAAAGAACCCGGAGCGTATACGCAGTTTGCTGCCGGCGGGTGGTGGGTAATCCGCACGAGCGTGCTCCTGCAGTTTGATTGGCCGCCGCCAGAGCTTAAACATCGCGGTGGCGACATTATGCTGGGCGAATTACTGCGCCAGCATAATCTGCAATTAGGGCATTTTCGTGACGGCGTATGGATTAACGCTAATGAAGAAGGCGTTGAATCTCAATCAACTCGCCGCGGGGCTGCCGAGCTCCCGATTGGCTATGACTACGAGAAGGTGAGCTGATGCAGATTCAAGTCACGCGGCTGGATATTCTGCGAACGCGCGCGTCATGGCCGGATACAGAATTTCGTCCGGCATACGTTGTAGCGCGGCAGAATGGCGATTCGCGCAATTGGCGGGCAGCCGATTCCCCGTTGCCGACCGCTGACGGAAAAGCGAAAGTGACGTGGGCGTTAGCCGATACAGACGAATACATTCGTATTCCGCTTTTTTCCTACGACATCTCGCCGAAAGGCGATTTGGCGCTAGCGTTTATGTTTCAGCTCGGCGTAACAGCCGCGTGCGAATTTAAGGGTAATGTCGCAGCGCTCCATATGGTTGTCGGCATGCCAGCGGAGCTTGTGTACGCGCCTGACGGTACGCCCGCCACACTGAATTACTGGTTTGGATTTGCTCTCGCATCTTGAGGTTAACAATGGCTGACAAGTCAAAGTCTTGCAAAACAAACGGAACCTGTAATAAGGAAGCGTGCAGCAAAAACTGCGCCGACACGACGACAACGACCTTTGAAGCCGTGACTGCGCAAGATGCCGCCGAAAGTAGTACCACCAAAGATTCGGCTGAAGTTATGCGCGAGAGCGCGAGCCGGTTCTACGACCTTTTTGACCGCTACAACAAATTGCGGGTATTGGCGCAGCCGTTGGACGGGTTGCCGCAGATCAGCCCGTATCCTGAGAACATCAAAATCGATAAGGTAGATTTGACGTTTACCGTTAACGGTCAAACGCATACGGCTGTTATTACAGGCTCCCGGATTGTCGGCGAGCTGGCGTCGCTTATCGCGAACGAGCTCAGCCTGTTAATTGAGCAGATGTACACAGAAATTTACTCGCTGGCGCACGTTTCTTCTGGCATGCAAAAAGCCATTGAAGTCGCTATTGCGTCCCGTGCCGAACCGCCCATTGCCGATAACGCAGTTACGGACACGCCACAATGAAAAAACGACTCAGTCTTTCTCGGATATTCAAACAACGAGATAAACTGTTTCAGAACATCCATCCGTACATCGGACTGCGCATTTCCGGAGACACCCTGCACGATCTTGTAAACGACATCTATCGCGTCCTGCCGAATTACGTATCGCACGACGCCGTCTTCGAATCGTGTCGCGTGTTTGCGGGCACTGAGCTCAGCCGAAAAACCGCGGCTGAATTTGCGTGGCAGTTAGCCGGCAACATTGATCTGCTAATTAGCGCCAAGCCCGTGTTGCCGTGGACGCGTCAGATTGCCGATGAGTGGGTGCCGCTGCAGGTTATACAGGTCGATCAGACAACGCGACGTAACAAAGCTGGATTCATATTTGTGTGTCGCGCGCTGGCCGGCTCGTTCTGCCCCGCAACGTTTGAACAGTTTCTCTCGCGGGCCAGTTGTTCAGCTATTGCACGTATCGTTGGGTTTTCGCGCGCTATGCCGTATACGAACGGCTTGTACTTTACGAACTTGCGGTTTTGGGGTTTGATAGAAGCCGTCAAAAGTATCGAGAATCCGCAATTCCAGCAGGTAGACTGCGCCACGGCAATGCGCGCGCATAACCGACGCATTCTAGCCATACGTACGCGGACGCAGCCGTGCCCTAGAGATTATCAGCACCCCTGCGAAGCCTGCCCAATTGGCTACAACGTGTGCAAAGCCAGTATCTATCCCAAGCAGCTGGAGCAACGCCTGTGTCCAAATTGCAACATGACGACGTATTTTGATTTAACGCGCAGCACCGAGCTGTGCTTGCAGTGCTGGAGGCTTAAACGTCTCTGGCATGCGTCCGGGGCTTAGTGCCCCGGATTTTTTTAGCTATCAGGAGTGGTATTGCGTTTCTCGCAATTTCCAGTATCGTACCCCTACACGCAGGAGGCAGTGTATGAGCATCGGTTACAGGCCGAAGGGCGATTCCGGCCCTCTGTATCATCCAGATCGCGACTACGCCTACATCACGCCGACGCTTATGCGGGCGGCAATTGAGCGACTGGATAATCCGTCGGACGAGGCGCGTGCGTGGAAGCAAGAGCACGCGATTACCGACGACGAAATTGTGGCGGTGGCTGAGGCGCTAGCCCGAGCTCAACGCGACTTCGTCAACGCGGCAGATCCGGTGAGCAGCTTTGAGCAGGCGCTCAATCGGCGCGACTTCGCCGAGTTGCGATATCCGGTTCGTCAGTTTTTGTTCGCAACCATCGGCGAGGTTTTTTGCGCCGCGTGGTTTACCGCTGTGCGGGAAGTCACCAAGATCAACGAAGAATCTCCGGCTGCGTCCGGCATGGCCGAATTTATGGCTACCGTGCGCAGTTTTGTCGGCGCCACTGGTGAGCCGTGCGCCGACAATTTGAAGGTGGCGCATTTACAGCTGCGCAACGATGTGCTGCAGTCGCGGTTGAAAACACTGTATGCCGAGTACACGGTGCTGCAAGCAGCTGTTGCGCAGAAAAGTACTCCTGAGCCCGCGCCTGCCCCGGCGTCCAAGCCGTCTTGGTGGCAGTCTGTTTTGCGTACCGCTGTAGATTTAATTGGGGCGGTTCCTAAGTAAACGGAGTATTTTGTGCCTAAGTACAGAATGCACAAAGACCCTACGGCCTTTGTGGCGAAACTGCCCAAGCTCGAGGACGGCGCAATTCGTTGTCTTGGGCTGGATCTCGGGTCAAGCTGCGGCGTGGCTATATACGACTTCATGCCGGGCAAGAAATTGCTGCAAGATAAGCTGCAGCTTTTTCAATGGGATCTGTCGTGCAGCGGGCTCGACTCCGGCGCGTCGCGTTTTGTGCGCCTGCGCGGGTTTCTGAACGTTGTGAACCCAGACGCCATCGCCTATGAGGACGTGAAATACACGCCGCCGAAAGAGTTCTTCATTAACAAGAAGTTCGGCATTCCCGCCATTCTGTCGCGTGTGGCTGCGGCATCTGAAGTTCTTGGCGGCATGAAGGTCACCGTGGCCACGTGGGCGCAAGAGAAGAACATCCCGTCAACCGGGTTTGGCGTTACAACGATCAAAAAGTTCGCCACTGGAAACGGCCGGGCCAACAAAGAAGACATGATCAAGGCGGCAAACAAGAACTTCAACACGGCCTTTGACCCGGCGAAGTACAAAGCAGAAGGCATAGACAATGTCGTTGACGCCTCTTTTGTGCTGCTGATGTTGTTGCAGCAGGTTCGCGTAAGCACTGAAGGCCCTAAACCGAAGTAACATGACAGACTCGAGCGAAGTATTCGAGCAGGCTGACACGCTTAAAGATGTCGTGCCAGTTGCGCGGCTGTCGTGTGTCGACGCCATTCGTGAACGCAAAGGCGACGTACGGTGTTTTAATCCGGGGTTGCTTGTCACGCACGGCCGATTGCCGGTTGATCCTGTGCGCGAGTTCGCCACGCGGTTCAGCAAGGCCGACGATTTGCAGCCGTTCTGTGTTGCGCTGCCGCCAAACGCTCGCCCGTTTTTCAGCGGCATCGGCGTCAGCCATCTCGACGGCGACGTTATCGACTGGGACCGCCGGCTGTACGGCATCGCAACTTCCCGGGCAAAAGAGTGTTTTGATTTTTTGGCCGGGATTGGTGTGCACGCAGATCATTTTTTCGCTAGCGCTGTACAGCAGGAATTAGACATACCCGATCCGACGTTGCCGACGTTCTCCAGCAAGCCAATCCGCGTGTGTGTGTTTGGCGTTCTGATCGAAGACAAGATCACATACATCGCGCCGAATGGGGATGACACGCCGTACGTGTCTGTTACGGCTGCTGCGCCGCATTTGGGCGCAGCTAGCAGGTTCAAGGTGAATCCGTTTACGGCCGAGCAGTTTCGGAAATTACGAGGGTAACTATGCCGAAAGACAACGAGAGCCCGCCCGCCGACTCCAAGTTCTACGCCGCCGTGCTGTACTCAGATGGCGAATACGCGTGCGAAACGTTCGACACATTAGCGGCGCTTGTTGCGCGTTTAAAAGAGCTCATCGACAAAGACGTGTCGGTGTTTACGTTTGCCGGGACGCAGCTCAAAGTCTCCAAGCCGCCGTTTCGCCATCTGCTGACACCGTGGGGCGCGCAGCCGCTGTTCGACGTGCCCGAAGACGCACTCGAACCGGACGATACTGGGTATCTGGGCGTGGACCCGATTCATTTGGCTGACCCGCCGGAGATCCAGCCACGTGCCGGCAATAACGCCGCCGACAACGACACGTTTTTTGACGACAATTCTTCTCCAGAGCTGGGCGTTTTTGACTCCGCGCTGCCGGATCCTGACAGCTAAATAATCGGCAAAATTCTGGCATATTAAGTACACGCAGGTTCTTTCGGTTTTGCGTGTATACCTAAATAGCAAACGGAGTAATGCTCCACTGGAGGTCTCGTGAGTGACTAGTGTTCCTGACGGTGTCGGTGAGCGGTACAAAGTACTGCTCTTCAAGAACAGGCCCGTTGCAGATCAGAAGCGAGTAGCAACGGGCATCGCTGTCAAGTTTCATGACGGCGGTGAAACAACCGTCTCCGAGCGAGATTGGTTGATTCATAGGAAGTCAGTATTTGTTCCGAAGCATCTCGGGCCGCGCTGCGTCGTGGTCAAAGATTGGAACAAGTACAGTTCGTTGTGTAATTAACGTGATTTTTCCCCTTTTGTAAGAGGACATCGATGAACGTCAAAAACAAGAACAAGAAGCAGCTCCGCGGTGGTAAGAAGTTCCATCAGGCGCTGGAACACGTGGGTGCGGATCGCTCGCAGGAGCGCTGGGTGGATCTCATCCGTCAGTTCGACGGCTGCTACAAGCCGCTGATCGGACGCGGCGCGATGTTGGTGCTCCCGGGGCACAAGTGCGCCCACACCAGCGACGAGTTCCGCCCGGTCCACCGAGAGCTGCCGCGGTGGCGGTCGAGGCCGGCGATGGTCTTCCTGACCGTCGGCGCGGAGAAAATGCTCCTGTCGGTGGCGATGAGCTTCGCCGACGATGGCAAGTTGGTATACGTGAACGGAAACGGCGAGCAACCTTGCTCGTTCGATTTCTACCAAATGCCGCGGAAGGGCGGCCGCGGTGAGGTGCTGGACAGCTTTGTTCAACACAAGCTGTTCGCGGTGGGCTGCAATCTCCTTCAGGAGTTGCTGAACACTGTCGAGCGGCCGGCGGGGCAGCTCGAACTGCCGCAGCTTCGGATTTTGACGGATCACGTCAAAATCGATGAGGCGAAACTCGAGGCGCTGGCTGCAGAAGTGCAGCCGGAGCTTCGAGACGCTTACGTCGACCGCCTCCGCGAGGAAGCCGGCGTGATCAGTCTGGGGCAGCTCTTCGGCAACGCTGAAGTGATGTTCGACGAAGACATCGCTTCGGCGTTCGCCGAGAACCGAGCGTACGAGGATTACTCCTCACTGCTCGGGGCGGAACACCTGAACCCGGCACGGAAGCTGCTGCTCGCAGCCAATCCGGCTCGTGCGGTGCTCTCGGCCGCGGGGCTGCCCGACGACTGGGCGACCACGGCTGACGAGAAGCTCGTCGACCGGCTCCTCAGCGAGATGCGGCAACGTATCCCGCTGCCGGAGCGGGCGCTCGACAGCGACTTGCTCGACGCGCTCGAGAACCCGGCGGCGCCGGTCAAGTTCAGCATTCCGCTGTGCGCCATGCCGGCCGGGGCGATCGTCGCAGCGATGCGGCGGGCGTTTCCGAAAGGCGCGGCCGTGCAGCACGCCGTGAGCGACGAGGATCTCCTCGCCGCCGCGCGTGCGCCGTACGCCCCGTTGATCGTGCGGGGTTACTCGAAGACGCAAGTTTTCGAGCTGGGCAGCATCAAGCTGCCCAGCTACGCGGCCGGTTCGTTCTTCGCCCGGCCCCGGCCGACCGGAGGTGTTGAGCTCGCATGAGGCATCTCCTCCAACCTGCTAACGAATCGGTGTTAACGTGGTTAATCCGGAGAGATCCGGAGCCGCTCACGTTGCCGATTTTTCCGGACGATCCGGAAAGCAGGTTGGTTGTGGCACATCTGCTGAACGGTAAATGTTACGCAGAGTTAGTACCGGATGCTAAACATCTGGTGGCTATCTGCGGTGACGATTTGCCGCTCGGCAGGTTGTTCTTCCACGTAAAAACAGTTGACTTAGTCGATGCCGGTATTACACTACCGACATCGGCGAATGGGGGGCGGCCGTAAGGCTGCCCCCTTTTTTTAACTATCGGAGCTCCCATGACCCCGAACGGTTACAAAGATCCGACGCAAGAAGTGCTCGAAAACGGGCGCCGAATATCTGACGTCATTCCGTCACGGACAGCGCACGGCTTAAAAGGCGTGATTGTTGCGCCGGCAGGGATTGACGGGCGATCTACGAATTTCAATCCGCACGATAAAAGCAGCATCAGCATCAACATCGAACCTGACAGCGGCAACGCGCGATCGTTTACGCTGGCTGACTTTACAAAAGACGCCGTAACCGCGGCCATGGCCAAAGCGAAAGAACGTATCACCGGTAACGACATCCACTCTATTCGCGAGCGTTCTGTTATGGTTTTTGACGAGCTGGCTAAAATGGCCAATTCTGGCGTCGCGGCAAAAGGCCCGGTTGTTCCGCCGCCTGTGCCTGCGGCTGTGCCCGTTAAAAGCGCTAGCGCGTCTTTACAGCCGACCGCAGAAGTGCCCGATGCCGATAGGGGGTACAGCCCAATGGCGGCTTTTGGGCTCAAACGCGGGCCCATGACGCGAAACAAATCTTTGTCGGTCGAATCCGCCACGGCAGTCAGCCGCCCGAGCCGGCTGATCTACTTCGAAAAAGAAGGTATCGGCACAGTACCGGCTTTTTTCCACGATATTGTCGTAGACGTTAATTTCAACGAAGATACTTTAACGGAAAATGGCTTTATCGTGCTGATTTACGACCTGCGTTTTGAGCAGGCGGCAGCGCGGTGGTTCCCGCCGTCTGACGATCCGTACAAGCGCCCGTGGGCTTTACAGATCAACGAAGACAGTAAGCTATATCTTGTCCACACGACCGGTTTTCAGTACGTATACGACAACCGGGAATTCTGTGTGCTATTGGTCGAAAAGGCCGTCACCGCGGAGGGGTAATCATGGAAAAGCAGGGTGTAATTAAATCGGGCTTGACACCGGAGCTCGAGCAGCCGGAAACCAAAACGGCGGCAGATTGCGTTAAAACTGAGATTGTGGATAATAAGACACAGTCTATCGATGCGCTCGACGCCGATTTTCGCAAAAAGGCGGCGGAAGCAGCTGCGGCAAAATTGAACCAGTAATAGGCTGAGTTGTGGTTTCACCAAACACGCTTACCAATCATTTTGCCGCATCCGGGCCGGGCGTCTCAGCGGACGACCGTTTTCCGGATCCGTTCTGCGATATCGCATCCCTGTCGATGCCTGAGTCTATTCAGGCAGCGTTGCGGTGGTGCGAATTCATCATGAACTGCAACGGCGTGTATCGGCAGGCCGTAGACCGAGTTGTCTCGTATTTCTTGACTGACATTCAGATCGAGGATATGGGCCCAAACGAACTCGGGCGCGAAGAAAAAGACAAGTACGAAGAGTTTTTCAACAGCACGCTGAGTATCAGAAACGTGCTGCACACGGTGGCGCTGGACTATCTGACATACGGCAACAGCTTTACGACATTGATGGTGCCGTTTAGGCGCTATTTGTCTTGTAAGAAATGCGGTCTTGAGATGCCGCTTTCGCAGGTTTACAACAAACCTGCGTGCGCATTTAAGTGGCAGAACTTCAAATTTCATGCCACATGTCCGCAGTGCAAATATGCGGGCGAGTGGTCGCATATCGATCGTCGCACAAGTGACACGGCTGACTTGAAAGTCAAGCGCTGGAGTCCACACGAGATTGAGTTGCTGTGGGATCCGTACAGCGACGACATTCGTTATGTCTGGCGCATTCCCGAAGACTACCGCACGCTGATCAAGCAAGGGCACTTACATCACCTTGAGCGCGCGAGCTGGGAAGTCATCCAAGCGATCAAAGACAACAAGAACCTGATGTTCGACAAGGATGTCGTATTTCATCTGAAAGAAGACGCGCTGGCTGGTCTTCGTAATCGCGGCTGGGGTATTTCCCGTATTCTGGCGAACTTCCGGCAGGCTTGGTACGTGCAGATTTTGATGCGCTACAACGAAGCCGTGGCTCTGGATTACGTCATTCCGTTTCGTGTGATTACGCCGGCCCCGAGAGGCGGAGATCCGTCGTCCAGCGATCCCGTACACACGATTAATCTCAGCAGCTTTACTTCGCGTGTGCAGGCTATGCTGCGCGCGCGTCGATCTGACCCGGCGCGGTGGAATGTCTTGCCGTTCCCGGTGACCTATCAGGCGCTTGGCGGTGACGCTTCGCAATTAGCGCCAAAAGACTTGCTTGAGCAAGGACAAGATACCCTGCTGAAATGCATCGGTATGCCGATCGAATTATTCAACGGCACGCTGACCATGCAGGCGGCTCCGGCAGCCTTGCGCGTGTTTGAAGCGAACTGGGGCCATTTACCGCACAACCTGAATCGCTTTCTCGGGTATCTTGCCGAGCAGGTCGCCAAGATTAAGTCGTGGGAACCGGCCGCTGTCACGCTGACGCGCGTCACGCACGCTGACGACCTCAACCGCCAGATGGCCAAGCTCCAGCTGATGATGGGCGGTCAGATCAGCAAGAGCACGGGGCTCAAGTCTGTGGGTCTGGACTACGACGAAGAAACAAAGCGCACGCTCGAAGAAGAACGCATTTACGCTCAAGAGCAGGCGAAGATGCAAAAGGAAATGGAACAGTCGCAGCAAATGGACGCGCTGACTCAGTCGGCGCCGATGACTGGCGGCGTCGGAAATCCGGGCGCCAGCGCGACGGGTGGGGCGCCTGCGCCTGCCGGCGGCGGGGCTCCTCCGGCTCAAGGCGGCGCACCGCCCAATCCGGTCGATCAGTTCCTTATGCAACGTCAGAACAGTCCGAACGTGCCGCGTACGCCCGACGATCTGCAGCAACAGGCGCAGCTCATTGCGCAGCAGCTCTTGTCGCTGCCTGAGAGTCAGAAGGACAGTCAGCTTATCAAACTCAAACGCGCCGACCCGACGATGCATGCTCTTGTAAAAAGCATTATCGGCGATATCCGGCAGCAGGCGCAGCAGCAAGGCGGACAGATGCTGTTGGCGCAGCAATACGGCGGTGGTGGCGGCGGGCAGCCAGCAGCTTAGGCTTGCGAGACTGGTATGCACGTCGGCATATATACGCACTACGCTCATTGTGACCAAGCGTACTTTGCGATACGGCTTGCGCAGCTTTTTCGTAAAGCCGACGTCAGCTTCTCGATCTATTCCGACAATTATCCCGGTAAGCTTTGCCTGCCGTACGACAATGCGGTAGTCACAAAAGATATCGTGAAGTTTACGGAATGGGCAAAAAAACAACGCGTTATTATCTGGACGCAAATTCCGCGTATTGAGCAGTTGAATTTTGCAAAACGTCGCGGAATCAAAACAGTGTTGGCGCCCATGTGGCAGGAGCTCATGCCGCCGTTTCGTCGTGTTCTTCGCGCTGCCGACGAGATTGTCAGTATGAGCACGGAATGTCATACGCTGTTTGCGGACATCTACAAAACGAAAAGCAATCAGCTTATTCCGTATGACACTGGGCTGCCGATTGCGCGCAAAGAACGCGGTGTCAATCCGCGGAAAATCAAGATCTTGCTTCCGTGGTTTGACCGCACGGCGCGCTGTTCTGGCGGGCAGTTTATAGCTATTTTGAAGTTCATTGTTTCGCGCATGGAAGAAGCGCATTTGACGGTAGCTATTACGCCCAGTCACTTTTCGCCGTCAATCATTAAATTCTTCCGCAACTTAGGCAAAAGTTGCAACGGTCGTGTGGTCATTGTGCGCGGAACTCCTGTGCACAAACGCCCCGACCTATACGCTGAACACGATCTGACGATTAGTCCGTCAGAATGTGACAATTACGGATTGTGCGCTTTGACATCTGTCACGATGGGCACACCTGTGATTGCCGCGGCCGTTCCGCCGCAAACTGATTTCCTGTATCCGGACAATAACGCTGTTCTCGTAAAGACAAAGATCGACTACGACGAGAACGGCGTTGTGCACGCGCTGCCAGATTACGAGCATTTTGGATACGTGCTGCAAGAGCTCATTGCCGAGCCGCAGCACATACAGCGCATGAATCAGAAGACAAATTACAATCTCAATGCCCGCAGGCAGCAGTTTGAAACTGGCTGGTTAAACATCCTCGAGATGTAGTTTGGGCATTTGGCGCATGGAGGTGCCAATGAGCAAGCAAGACTTGAATACCACGGCGATCGCTGAATTTGCCCGCACAGTTTATGCTGCGGCAAAAACCAAAACCGATGTAGCGGTATTTACTCATTGCGTGAGTGCGGCTAGGCTAGCCGAGCAAATTGCCCATAAGCTGTTCTCCGACATGCGCGGCGATTTAGTGCCGCAAGACGTCAACGACATTATTGCGGCAATCGTTAATTCTGCTTTGTTATCTGAAGCAATTAATACGCAACGCGTCGATTTTGAAACAGTTGCCGACGCCACAAACGTGCAAATTGCCTCTATGGTTGCAACGCTAAGCCGAGATCTGCGCCTTGTTGAAACAAAGCGGGATATTGAATACCGCGGCCGGCTAAGTCAGAGTCCTGTGGCTACGCAGATTGTCGCGGTCGCCGGCATCGTGTGCGCCGCCCAAGAAGTGCTTTGTCTGCTGAAGCAAACTGGTCTTCCGGCTATTCCAAAAGTGCGTAAAATTCTCGCGCAACTTGACGCGGACCTGCTGGCGATCCACGCAGCGTCTCGGTATTACGTGTTACGCTTGTATACTCACGCGGCCCGAAACCTGATCGGGGACGCCAACCAGCTCATCAAGAAACTTCGCGCAGACGTCAAAATGGCCCGAGCGGTCGAACGGCATACGGCTGCGTTGCGCAACAAAATCGCGGCCAAGGGCTCGATTCGTGAACCTAAACCCAAGGAGCAGACAGATGGCAAAAAGCGCCCTTCTCGAGAGTCTGTTTAAAGCGTACTGCGGCGCAGAGCCGTCGAAACAGGCGCAGGAAACTGCGCGTGCTTTTTGTACGTTTGCTACGGCAGAGCTGGCAGACCGCGGCGTTATTGGCGCAAGTTATACGCCCACTGGCTTAGCGCTGCGGTTTGCCGACGGCCAAGAACTGCCGATTCTGGACATAGACTCGACTGAGGCGTCTGGCGTGTCTGTGCAGGTCACAGGCGGCGCGGAGAAGCTGAACGCACGAGCCAGCAGCCCGAACGGAAGTCCGTCTTTCCCGATTACCGGAGCCTAGCAACAACATGTTTGTTTGCTTTGAAGGAATTGACGGCGCCGGTAAGTCCACACAGGCTGCGCTGCTTTACGAAAATCTGCGTACAGCGGGCGTTAACGTGGAGCTCGTGCGGGATCCCGGAACAACGAGGCTTGGGCAGTCTATTCGACAATTAATCCTCGACTGCGATGAGCCGATTACTCCGGCTGCGCAGGCTTTGTTGTTCTCGGCAGCCCGGGCGGAATTAAGCACCTATATCGAGAAGAAAATCAGCGCCGGCACGACTGTTATTTGCGATAGGTGGCTGCTATCAACGCTGGTCTATCAGGTTCAAATGGACGCAGATCTCATTCTGAGCATTTTTGACAACACGTGCATCGTTCCGGATCTTTGTGTGCTGCTCGATATTGATCCGGTCGTGGCTGAGCGCCGGCGTCTCGGAAACAGGCTGAAAGACCGCTACGAAAAAGCCGAGCTGGAAGTGAAACAGCAGCGCCGGCAGGTGTATTTGCAGTACTCCAAAATTGAGCAGTGCGGTAAGCACGTGCAGGTATTTGACGCTAGCGCCCCGGAGACGGATCTCCACGGGCAGATTGTCGAAACCTTTTTCGCTGTTAACCTACAGCAACGGAGTCTTTTGTGATTGATGTCGCCCCGGCAGCGCACGATTTAACAGCAGTCTGCAGCGCGTTGTACCGCATTGCGCAAAAGCACGTTCCGCCGACCGCGTTTGCTGATGTGAACGAGCTTTTGCACGTTTCCAAGATATTGGCGGCTTGCGATATTCCGGTTGAAACCGCCGTAAAACTGAAAGCCGCCAACGCCGATCATATTCCGGCTGTGGCGCGGCAGTCGGCAGATTATCGGCTTTTACGGGCGCAGTTTCGCGCGGCTTTAAGCACGATAGCCGACTTGGGCCGTAAAGACAGCAAAACACATAAAAACGCCTTTCATGCCGGGATCCACGCGGGTTTACGCAAAGCGGCTAAAATTGCGATAATGTTTCTTGCGGATTTAGATGAAGGCACAAGCCCGCAAACAGGTAAATCAACGAATCGGCTTGTACGCTGATTGAGTACAATAGCGGGCATCGTTTGGAGGTAAATAAGGCTGTGGCTACGGTAACGACAAATACGGATGTGGCGTTAGAGTTCAAAACATTTTTGCCAGCTACACCGCCAGATAATTTACCTTTCATCATCGCGCAAATTGGCGCTTGGGATATTTCCGGCAAAGCAGAAACAGGCATTGTGATTGACTGCAGCGGACCAGATGATCCGCCGGTTGTGCTCACCGGAGACAATGCGCGCAAACTTGCCAAATGGCTGACACGCGCGGCCGACAAATTAGACGCGGCTGACAACAAACAGCAAAAAAAGAAACGCGCGCAGCCTTACGAACAAGACGACGACGATTACAGGTTTTAAACAGGTGCGTTCATGCCTAGCTTACGTATATCCGCGTTGCCATTAAAGACAGCGCTCGATCTGACCGATATTGTTCCGATTATTGACGCGCAATATGGCGCAGAAAATTACGTCAGCAAACGCACAACGGTCGGCAGCATCATCGATCTTGCGCAGGATTATTTTGTCGCTAAAATCGATTTTGGAAGCATCGTATCTACCGTAAACGGCTACAGCGGTAACGTGATTCTAGACTTGTCCGTGCTAGGCGACTTGGCATTAAGCAACCTAGCCAATAATGATTTGCTGGCGTATGACGGCACGCAGCAAAAATGGACAAACAAATCCGTCGAGAACGAAGTTCTTGACTGCGGGACGTTCTAATGGCTGACAACATTCAGTTTCGTCGCGACCTCGCCGCAAACTGGCGCACATACAACACGCTGTTACCGATCGGTTCGCCCGGTTTTGAAACCGATACGCGGTTGTTCAAAATTGGCGACGGTACAACTACGTGGAATACGCTGCCATACGCCAATCTGCCTGACACTACATTAGCCGGCGGGCGGTTGTCGATATATCAAGGGCTGCCGGTCGCTCTGCCAAATCCGGGTTTTTTCAACCCAACGCCGCCGACAATTCTCTATTACGTGCCTTACACGTCAAATTTGATCACCCTGTGGACGCCCGGTGTCGGTTGGCGTACGCGATCGTTTGACACAACCACGGCGGTATCGTTAATTGGGCGCCCCGCGAATACCAATTACGATGTATTTGCTAGCGATGTCAACGGGAGTGTGCAGCTGTCGCTGGTCGCGTGGGTAGATGATTGGACGCGTACAGCATTGCCGGGTTGCAGCTCTGCTGGAATTATTCAGCATCAAGGCGTTATGGTGCAATGCGGTAACGCTGCCAATCGATATCTCGGCACTGTGCGCACGTCAGCCGCAGGCGGTAGCACGCAAGATAATTTCTGGCGGCGCTTTGTCTACAACTACTCCAATCAAGTGATGACCACCACGTACTGGTATCACTCTATTCCGCATACGTATTCGGCGGGTTACTGGCGCCGATGGGATAGCGGCGGATACGGGGACGCCGTACAGCAAGCACAAGGTGTAAACAAGCTACAAGTTGTGCTCGGCGCGCCAACTACAATTTTCATGAAAACCTTCGCGTACACAAGATACGGCAATACAGCGCCGATGATTTATGGGTATGCAACACAGCGCGCTAATCCGGCATTGTGGAATAACGTCGCCCCTGACGGCGATTTTACTGGCTACCCCGACCAAACAGTCAACGCTATTGATCCTGTGCCGCTCGGCGGACAGAGCATAATGACTCAAAATACGGCTTCCACAATCGGGCGCAATACGGTCGGGCTTGTCGAGTTTTGGATGGCGCAGTTTGGCTACACGTCTAACAGTTGGTTTTACAGCGCGGCTATCAATGCGGACATACTGATGTAACATGAATGAAATCAATACAGATATTGCGGCAGAAAACGCGCCTGAAGAAAACAACGGCGAACCTGTTGCTGTGACGCCGCCGGCTGACAATACGCAGTTTCAGTTACCCGATCGCCCGGCGGGTTTGACCAACACAGAATGGTTTACGCAGCTCGCCGACAATCAGGGCTACCTGCACAACGCACTTAGCGCTGTTGCGCCAATTGACGGCCTAAGCGGCGGCGATCAAGATATTCGAAGCTACAGAATCAGTTTTAAAGCCGAAGCCACTGAAGAGCAACGCGCCGCTGCGCATGCGCTGTTGCTGGAATTGCCCGTCAAATTGCGCCGCGTTCGTGCGCGTGAGGCGGCAATAGCCGAGCTTGACAAATGGTTTAACACGCAGATTGACGCTGGTTTTCACGCCTCGAATGGTCTGCAGCTTGGATTAAAAACAGAAGACGTCACATTACTCACTGGCAATTTCATTATGGCGCAACAGGCTGCTTTGATCGGCATGCCGCTGCCGCCGATTGTTGATATGAACGGCACGACCTATTCTTTTGCCAGCGTGGACAAATTGACGCAAACTATGTTGGAGTATGGGCGCTATCGCGCAAATTTGACCGCAAATTACGCGGCTCAGAAAGCTGAAATTGACGCGCAATTCGCTGATCCGCCTACGCCCGTGGCTGAATAACCATGCCGAAAAAACTACGTATCAAACGGCGTAAAACTGGCGCCGCCGGCCCGCCTTCAGTGCTCGCAAATGCTGAAATTGCATTTAACGAGATATCGGATATTTTGTATTACGGAAAAGGCGGAACAGACACAACAGCGGCTCAAATAATTACAATTGGCGGGTCAGGCGCTTATGTCACGTTGACCACGGCGCAAACGCTGACTGGCGCAAAAACGTTTTCCGGAAATGTGATTTTTGTCGGGAGTGCTGTTGCGCCTACGCCTCCAACACCAGATAATTCAACGCTGATCGCCACAACGGCGTTTGTCAAAAATCAGCAGTATCTTACCGCGTCTTCAACCATTGACGGCGGTGTGTTACTGGCTCCCGGAGCAGTCAGCACGCTTATCACAACGGAAACGAATCAACCCATCTACACCGAAATTCTTGGTGCTCTTAACCTCGAATAGCGAAAACGCATCATGCCAAAAATCTCCAGTCTGCCTACAGCGCTTGTTGTCAATCCGTCAGACTACATTGTTGTTGTAGACAATTCATCTGTACCTGAAACAAAAAAGGCGCTGGCCAGTCTGACTGGTGCGCTGGCGCCTGTACAAAGCGTAGCTGGCAAAGACGGCGACGTTACGCTGGAACCGGCCGACATTGACGGATTGCCTGATTTGCTCGGCAATACCGTTTATAGTGTGACTGACGAAGCCGTCGGTGCCACACAGATTCTTAACATCGTGGCGCTGACGCAAGAAGAATACGACGCGATTCTTGAGCCGCAGGCCACGACGCTGTATGTAATTCGCAACGCGTAAGCTCAATGGAGTTTGCGCATTATGCAAACAATACAGCTTAAACGAGGCGCGCTGGCTGACCTTATCGCGCTGGATCCTGTGCCGGCGGATGGCGAGATGATTCTCGACACCGACTCTGGCAATTTCAAAATTGGCGATGGTGTTCGCGGCTGGAACACGCTGCCGTACGCCAATATTTCCGTCAATTCTTTGCGCGCATCGCAGATTCAAGATTTCAGTACCGCAGCCACGTTCGTTTTCTCGACAGTATTTGGCACTAAAAAGCTGCAGGATCTGTTTGATGTCGACAATAGCACGCCGACAACTGGCGATGTTTTATCGTTTACATCCGGGGCGTGGTTTGCAACCGCGCCGACAGTCATTACGCCAAATATGTGGGTTGCTCCGCCGGCATCCGCTTCCTCGCCCGGTATTGCTGGCCAAATAGCGCGCGACGCGCAGTATTTCTATATTTGCGTGGCAACGAGCACGTGGGCTCGCGTTGCGTTAGACACAACTTGGTAACGAGTACGCCATGTTTAAACTTGGGCCGGCGACCGCGACTGCGTTTAATGTAGGCACTGCGCAGGTATGCCGCATCTATGCTGGTACGGAAATAATCTACGAGGGCTGCGAGAGTTCCAGCTCGTCCAGCTCGTCTAGTTCGTCCGGCTCGTCTAATTCGTCTAGCTCAGATAGCGGTATGGCGGCACCGCAAATTTTGTCGGTA
>Ga0214923_10003702_pt1 | contig 19011 bp, 38 predicted proteins | sample LL1510_MetaG_FD_177993 | JGI IMG/M metagenome (GOLD analysis project Ga0214923, IMG submission 177993) | Freshwater microbial communities from Lake Lanier, Atlanta, Georgia, United States - LL-1510 | ecosystem: Environmental > Aquatic > Freshwater > Lake | place: USA: Georgia | collected...
TGAATGTTTCTGGAAGATATAGTTTCATTCTTTAAATGATACTTTGACTAGTTGATGACCAGCGAACATAAGAAATAAAACAGTAATTAAAATGTTCATAGGACTATCTTTACCATGAGCCAATGTGCTACCGATTAAAACAAAAAAGATGTACCCGAAGACTCTGGATGCAATTATTAGATGATCTTTTATTACATCCCACATACATGAATATATTGTGTCTTTCTGTCTTTTTTGAGATTCTAATTGAATTGTTTGTTCTCTACTCTGAAAACATTTAAAACACCCACATCCATAAGGATGAACCTTTGTATTATATTCTTTCACTGTTGTTCAATTGTGACTGTTCCTGAAATTCTAACTAGTTTTCCATTAACCACAAAGAACCAACCATCTGAACCTTGTTCCGTGTTTACATAACCTTCGACTTTATAAGTTTTTACGGCTTGTCCACCAGACCAAACTGTGACAATATAAATTCCACTAGAATAAGCATTAATTGTCTTATTGAGATTGTTTCTAAATGCTCCTCCACAACCAGTAAGAAGAATTGTAGACACGATTGTTATTATTAGTATTAGTTTTTTCATAAAATTATTATTCGATTACCTGATTGATTTTATCTGCAAAAAACAAAGCCAATGTATATTTTTCTTTATCTTCTTCCGAATCAATCTTGCCGTTTTGAATTTTCTCAGTAGTCCATTCCAAAAGAACCTCTCGTACTGCTGAAAGCACATTTTTTTCTGCTGCAATTTTAATTAGCTCGACTGGCTCATAAGTAAGACCATCTGTATTAAAAATAGATTTTGATGTATTAATCATATCAGCAACAATATTAGAGATTGTTTGAGGAAACGTCAAGAATTATTTTCTTTTTTATACTTCTCGAAATAATCTGTAGTTGCTTGTGGGGGATTGAAAGTTACTGATGACATTTTTGGATATGGGTTCAAGTCTTCATTTGGCTTTAAAATCAAATTCAAACCGTCAACAATTCTTTTAAGGTTTTTGTAAGTGTACATACTAATCATATTAGGATTATCGACTTTTCCTTCACCAAGAACCATAGGATGAAGTTCATTACATATACCAAATTTAGGAACACTTATAATTTGTCTCAGATATAACTTCCACCTATCATTTTGGAAGAATTCTAAATAGTACATGCAATTATTTTCTGCATAATTTTTGGGATAGTATTCATCAGGATATAGTTGTTTAGTCAAATCTTCCCAATCTTCATCAGTCATTTTCGGATCATCTTTATCTTCTGTTTCTATGTTTGCTCCATAAGTCCAATAGTTTTCTTTAAATTTTTGCCATTTAATCATGTTTTCATAATCTTGGACATCTTCTTTTGTGACAATATTTTTATTCTCGTGTTCAATGTCTTCTTTTGTAAAAAATTCTTCTTTAGGAGTTTCAACAGTATCTACAATATATATTGAATCTATTTCGTGCCATTGAGACAAACTATTTTTAGTTTTAATATTTACATATTTTTTAGAGTCTGAATAACCTAAAATCTGACCTTCATATAAAGATCCTACTTTGCTAAAAAGTCTGTAAATTACGTTTGTTCCGATTTTGTAATCTTCTGGTTTCATTATTTTCGAATCTTTCTAAACCATCCTTTTTTTACAAGAGTATCCATAGTTACTTCTGAATACTCATGAACTAAATATCCTTTATCTTTAAATTCTTGCATGTTTATATTGTAGAAGTTGTTTGTTTCTTTATCTTTAACAAAAATCTCCCCATCATCAACTCTTTCATAATATGTTTCTGAGTTATTTTCTTTTTGAGGACCACCAATAAATGGAACTTGAGAATCCTTAAAATACTTTTCTAATTCTTTTTTAGGAATATTGTCTAGAAGAATGTCCTTACAATTTAAAATTTCTAAATCTGCTTTTCTTCCCTTTAATTCTTCAAAAGTATAATCACAAGCTGTAATTGTCGAGCAGATCTTTTCTAGATTTTCTGTCTCTCTTACAGTAATTTCAAATACATATTTTTTGTCTTTGTTCATTTTAAAATATCTTTGACTTGTTCTGGTGTCCAATTTTTTTGAATTGCTTCTTTAACTATATTGGCTTTGATTTCTCTTTCTTTTACCTCACTATAAGTCAAACAGCCCATAAGGACTGAACTAAGGACAATAAAAGAAATACAAGCTGCAATGAATGGATCAATTTGTGTTTTCATGTTCTTCTATTGTATATGTTGTTTTTATTTTTACAAGCTCAAATTCTAAAAAGTTTTCAGTTCCATAATCTGGAATGTTATTAAATGAACTTCTCTTTAAAAACAGTTCAAGATAATCTTTAGCAGCTACAATTAGACAATCCTTGAGATCTACTAATTCTATAGCAGTTGCGGTTAATTCTAAATCATCGTTTTTAAAATTAACCCATTTTTGAGTAGGTTTATGGCGAATTGCGTACTTGTATTCTTCAAATGTTTTATTCATCTTCACCTAAAGGTAACAGAAAATTAAAACAAGTCAATAATTATTTCACTGCTGGAAAACAATAGTAACTGTCCATCCTAACCCGCCAAGCGTTGTTGGTAACGCTAAACGTTGATAGCTAGACAACGGAGTAGTACTAGTTAATGTTTTGTAAATTCTCCCTGTAGTGCTTGCTGTACTATTTAAAATACTTGCAGAAGATGTTGGAGATGTGTATGTAAAACGATTTACATTAGCGACACTTAAGACTGAAGTAGTTGTATTAAATCCTGTTCCAATGTTATTAATTGTGATAATGTCATTTACGACAAATCCGTGACTAGACACATTTGCGGTGACTGTGTAAGAATTTGCTGGTCGAGTAAAGGTACTAGCTGGCCAATTTGTTATAAAACCCATTCTTGCAGATGTTAATTTGATACAATTTGTTGTAAAATCAGGAGCGGAATTATTTGTTCCGATGTTTAATGTTCTAGTTCCAGAATTTCTTCCAGCTGCTGCAAAGGAAGATAAAATTCCATTCACTGTTGATTGAGATAAAATATTTGAACTAGCATTAAATGTAGCAAATGAGCTTAATACGGGTCCAATTGTTCCACCAGATAAACTATTTGTTTGAACTTGAAAATCTGTAAGTGCTGTGTTGTTTCCTAAATACGGTAAATTTCCAGACAATGCGTTTGAATATGCATGAAACGTAGCAAGGTTTGTAGCACCACTTAGAGAATTAATTTTGGTTAATTTATTACTATATACGCGAAATGTTGTGAGATTTTTAACATCATCCAATGAAGGAATTTCGCCTGATAAGCTGTTTGAATAAACCTGAAAATCTTTCAAAGCACTCAAACCATTTAATGAAGGAATTGTTCCTGATAATGCATTTATATGAGCATAAAAAGTTTGAAGATTTGTAGCACCACTTAATGAATTAATTTTGGTTAATTTATTTATATAAACTTGAAAATCAGTTAAAGATTTACAAGCATCCAATGAAGGAATTTCACCAGATAAACTGTTGTCGAATACGTTGAAAGTTTTTAGTGCGCTTAATCCATTTAAAGAAGGAATTGTTCCTGATAAGCTGTTATAAAATGCTGTAAAAGTTTGAAGACTTTTAGCTCCACTTAATGAATTAATTTTGGTAAAACCGTTTCTATTGGTAGAACTTGTTCCTTCAATAATGAAAGTTTTTAAATTTGGATTAAAATCCAATGTCGGAATTTCTCCCGTAAATGCATTTTGTGAACCAATATATTGAATTAAATTTGGAAACGAAGATAAACTAGGAATAGGCCCAGTCAATTTTTGTCTACTAGCTCCTTGAATATTAATATCGGTTAATGCAGTCGAATATGGTGGAAGAATTGGATGTGGGCCAGTTAATGCGTTTTGTTGTATGAATAATAGTCTTAAATTAGAACATGCGCTTAGGTTTACTGCGTTTGTTCCACTAAGACTTGAATTGTTTAAATATAAAACTTCTAGGTTGGTTAAATTAGACAAATCAGGAAATTGCCCTGATAATGAAATGTATTTATTATTTGTAGTAGCAGCAAAGTTTATAACTTTTATGTTTGGTTTATTGTTAAGTGTTTCTAAACCTGTTATAAGAGTATCTCTAGCATTAATAACTTGGATTCCTGTTAAAGAACCGTAGTTTGAAAGACCGAGACTATAATCATAATTTACGTTAATTTCTGTCAAATTAGGAAGAAGACTTAAATCCAAAGTTCCTGCTAAATTTGGATTATAATATAAATTTAAAACCTGAATTGGAGAGTTTGGAGGAATGTTTATAGCTGTTAAATTGTTTGAATAAAGATCTAAGCTTGTTAAATTAGGAAATTTTGTTGTATCGAAAGTTCCCGTAAATTTTGCATATTCGGCTACCAAACTTTGTAAAGAAGTAAGACTACTCGTTGAGGTATTAAGAGCAGAAATTGAAGTATTTGATAAATTCAATGTAACAATATTTGGATAACGATCTAAATTGAAAGAACCAGACAATGGATTGCTGTCTAAATTCAATGTTAAAATAGAAGGCATTACATCTGGTTCTATAATAACATCAAATAAATTATTATTTAAATTTACGTTTTGTATATTCGGAAACCCAGTCAAGCTGAACGTTCCAGTTAATTTATTACTTGATAGCAAAAAAACGAGTAGAGACGGCATATATTCTAATGCAGTAAACGAGGTTATATCGTTATCTACGCAGATAAAACTTGTTAAATTGGGAAATGCCGTAATATTTACAGAACCGCTTAATTTTGGATTTGATGTTCCACAATTAATCGCATAAATATTATTTGGATTTGATGTTTTGATCGAAAGACTCATAGTTAACTGAATGTGTGATTATAATTAGTATTAGAATTTATTGTTTCAACCGAACCATCCCCCCAATCGATTTGAACTGTTGCCGATTGATCAAATGATAAATTAACATCATTTAATGATGTACCAGATTGTATATTAAATTCCCATAAATTTATAGCAATAATATCTGTTTTTTCTTCAACAAAACCTTCTCCCCCACCTCCAAATGCTGCAAAATTTAAATTTTCTTCCAATTTCGCTCTTTCCTCTTGAATCATTCTCATTCGAACCATATCAGATATAATTGAATCTTGTATAAAACTTTGTTGCTGTTTGGTGTATTTAACAGGTCGCCAAGTATTTGAATCTGGTGGATATACCACATTTGTACCTTCCGACAATCCATCTAAATAATGATCAAACCAATCCATGTATTATATTTATTCCAAATATATTAATTTTAACTATTATTCATAGTTTTTTAATTCTATATTACCTCTATCATCAATCAAAGCATAGGTGATCGGTAAATCACACTGAGAACCCAAATTGACACATTCTATACCTCCCACATAATATTGCTTGGGAACGTGAGTGTGACCAAAACATACCGCGTCATATTTGTTATTGTAACAATATTGAGCAATTCGGACTGTTAGATCATGTGCTGCTCCGTGCCATGTTTTAATTTTGGTTTTAAGTTTTCTTGTCAATTTTTGTTTCTTATCAATCTTTTGTAGAATATAATATATACCAGAAGCAAGTTCGGTCAAGAATGGTTTTGATGTGATAAAAAAATCAAACTTATCCCCATGAGTAAATAGAATTCTTTTTTTACCTACCAATTCATTATATTCATCCACAAATTCAAAACCAAGAAGAGCCGAAATCGTTTCTAAGTCTTTATCATGATTTCCTTTAATAAAAATACATTTTTTATTTTTTGAAATTTTTCGGAGGACAGATAATATTTTCCATTGTTTTTTGCAAAGTCTATGAATATTGTAACTATCCAATAAATCACCACAAATTACTAATGTATCATAGTTTTCCTTTTCCAGAATTTCCAAGGTCAAATCAGCTTGGCATATTGGACTCCCTAAGTGGATATCAGATAGTGCTAAAATCATATTATTGTTTTCCGTATTTGCTCCAAAGAATTAACATGATGACAGACGATAACAAACCACCCAATGCACAAACAAAAACCCAAATGTTATTGCTTCCAAATGTTGCATATACTATAGAAAATATGTGACCTGAAACTACTAAACCCAAAGAACCAGCCGATATGTCTTTAGCTGATTTGGTTTTATACGTTTTAATTATTTGTGGTACTGTACAAATCAAATAACAAAAAGTCATCAACAATCCAGATACTTGGTATATTAGTTCTTTAATCATATATTCCATGTCATATCATCCACAGTGTCGCCACAACTTTCACAAATTTCCGTACCATAATGCCAATCATCAGGTTGGAACAATTTCACCACATCAGGGAAGAGTATTGTATTATCGTTAATACCTTCTTTAACTTTAACAAAAAGGTAATCTAGAATTTCATTAATTTCTTCATTGGATAATTCCGATACTGATTTATCATTTACCGAAAAATCAAACGCGGTACATCCTGTTGTTTCTATAAATTTGTATTTAGTTTTTTTTATGAGTTTCGTGCATTTCATTTTCTACGATTTCTTCTAGTTCTTGCATATCCAATTTACTTTGGGTTTGTATATAATAACTGAAAACAAAAGCCGATAATATCAATAAAAGAATAATCGAAAAGAATAATATTTTTTCAAAAATTTTATTCAAAATCTTCATATTCTTTTGCTCCTTCAGCAGCTTCTTTATATAGAGCAGGGCCGACTACAACCAAGGGATCTACTTTGGCTAATTCATATACATGAAGAACTGTACCGTAAAGTTTTCTTGCTATTTTTTTAAGTTCATCATTTTTAACAAGAGTTTCTGCAAGTTTCATACGAAGCTCTACTGCATTATTGTGTTCTTCTGTACCATCTTCTTCAATTGCTCTAAGTTGTTCTTCCAGCTTTTGATTAAGCATTCCAACTGGTTCGCATGTGTAGCAACATCCTTGAAATCCGTTTATGAAATTTTCTTTTTGTTTTTCTACAAGAATTCTACCGTATCTTTTAATGGCTTCGTTTGTATAATAATCTAATTTTTCTAAACACCCATCAGCAGATAAACCACTTTCATAAAAAGCGGATTCTTCAAGTTGTTCCAAGTTCTTCGTGGTCGTCATTTTTTTTCTCCTTTTGCGTCTTTTTCTTTCCAGTATGCTTCGGTTGATTCGTTGCAAGCTACATAACCGTCTTTTCTAGCTTGCTCGTAAGATAGTGTTCTGTACCAACCACCTCGCTTGCAAAGCGTTCCATCTTTACCAGTTACCTCGCAAGTATGAGCAGACCTTATTTCTGCTTCCGCAATGATATCATCTATAATATCCCAATCTTCTCTTTTACCACCTTCACCAGTAAAGTAAAAAGAAAGTGTGCCATATTTTTCCTTTAACTGTGTGGCGATAACTTGTACAGGTTCTCCTTCTTTAGAGGATAAATCACAAAAATATTGTAATTTGTGCAAGCATTTGTCTATCAATTCCCCCCAACCGTCATCAAACTCAAAGCCCCAGCTTAAACAAGTTTGCATTGGATCTCCACCATAATCTCTAAGAATTTTGGGGTATTTTTTTACAAGTTCTAATTCGAGTTTTTTATTCATATACTCAATATTAATATATTTTATTATAATGTCAAGATTATTCTTCCCAACACCAATTTTTATAATCCCAATGTCTGGAGTCGTAAATTCTAAAGCCAGCTTCAAACCCCAAAAAATTTAAATTTATACCTAAACCACCATGATCTCTTGTAATTGGAGCAAAATCTAATTCAAATTGAAAAATGTTATCTCCCGAATAAAATATTTCAAATTCTATGTTTTTATATTTGGAAAGTTGTTTATAAAATGAAAAATATTTTTTAAACTCTTTTCTTGGTTTGCAAAAGTTCCTTATAGTAAAATTAAAGTACATATCGTTTATTCTATTTCTTCATCCCAACAAAATACAACATTATCAAATTTTTTTAAAAAAGTCAACAAATTCTTTTGTATTAAATTCTCCCATATATTATATCTATTAGCCAAACCTTCTCCTAATTTAGAAATGTAAAAAATTCTATCTGGATATTTTTTTATAATACTGTACAATTTATGCAATTCTTCATAAAAAACAGGTTTATATTCATCTACTCTATAAAAGGAAGAGTCGTCATTATCTGGAAATTTTTTAGTAATAAAACCCAAGGCGTGTGGATGATCTCTTAATTTTGCAGCACCACCATATCCTTTTTTTATAAGATTGTCTCCAAATATAAAATAAGCCTTTGGATTAGAATCCAAAAACTCGTAAGTTATTATGATATTTTTAAACTTAGCCATTTCTTAATTTAAGAAGTTCTAGGTAAAAGTAAAGCAACTTCTTCTGAAGCAGATATAGGAGCCTCATGAAATTCACCTTCCCACCACTTATCCTCCTTTTTTAAATTTTTAGATATTCCGACCTTTTTAACATCTTTCAATTCATCATATCCACATTCATATCCAGAAACAACAACTGTCATCTCAGGGTTTTCTCCTTGTAGTTTTTCTATAAGATCTTTTACTTTCATTTTCATATAATGATAATACAAAAAAATATTATTGTCAATCTAAAATATAAATATTTTAAATAAACATGAATATTTCAAAATTCGACAAGCTTTGTGAGGAAATTATAAACGAGGCTAAAGGTAAAAAAAAGCAAGACGCTTGTTATAAAAAGGTTAAATCTAGATATAAAGTTTGGCCAAGTGCATATGCTTCAGGAGCTTTGGTTAAATGTAGAAAAGTTGGAGCTAAAAATTGGGGCAATAAAAGCAAATGAACAACTTTGAAAAACATGTAAATTTTATTTTAGAAAAATTTGAAAGTGAAAAAAATAAAGGTTTAAAGGGTTGGTTTGATAGGAATAAAGGAAAGGGATGGATTGATTGTAAAACTGGGAAGCCTTGTGGACGACAAGAAGGAGAGAAGAGAAGGAGTTATCCAGCGTGTAGACCAACAAAAGCTATGTGCAATTCCAGAAAAAAATATAAAAAAGGTTCTAAAAAAATATCTTGGAAAAAAGGAAACCCTAAATCTTGAAATAAATAATTAATATGTATTCTTTTGACAAATATTGTAATTTAGTATTGGAGGCACACGCTGGAGTAAATGCTACCAATGCTGCCGAGGATGAGGCTAGAGGTGAGCATTATGAAAACTTATTTGAAGAAATATGTAGACAAAAAAAAGCAGACAGATATGAAGAGACTGTTTTACATTTTGATTATAAGGTGTTAGATAAAGGTGAACCAGCGTGGAGCGATAGACCAGAAAATAAAGGTAAGGTTGCTGGTAATAAAGCTTGTTACGTTGAAGTTAAAAATGCTAAAAACCATTTTGACCCTAATTATATATTTTTAGAATTTAGAAGCAATAAAGGATATAATGGATGGATGTATGGTGAAGCCAACTATATAGCATTTTACAACGATTCCACTGGAGGTTTTGATATGGTTAAAAGACATACTCTTTTGAAAGAAGTTGAAAATTTGGGTCTTTTTGCAAAAAAAGGACAAGATCGTAGGGAAAAAATAGAATTATTTTACACAACAAATAAACAACCAGCTGATTTTGTCGGTGGTACTCTTAATAGACGCGATGCATTCTTAACACCAAACCGAGAAGCCGTCTTCTATTCTAGAAGAAATTCTGGCAATATAGATATGTCTTTATACGTTCCAAAAGATATTGTAATGAACCATAAGACTTTTGAAATTAATCCGACTAAACGTTAAACTGATGTTTAATCAGTTTAACCCATTGTGATTTTGATATTTCTTTACCATCTAATATAGCAAAAGCATATCCAGAATTGTCTCCACAATTTCTTTTTATCATTTCGGCTTGTTCTTTTCTAGTTTCTACTTTTCTAATATCATGAATCATTTCAAGTAAATGATCGATATATTTCTTCGCTTTTTCTCCCGCATTACAAATTTTTTCTATTTCATCTTTTAATTGAAATGCAATTTCATAATCAAAATCTGTTTCAATCAGTTTACTAAAACTTTCAGCCGATGGCATTTCTTTATCTATATAATAATCAATTAAATTATCAGTAGAGTTTAATTCGGATTTTACGGTATGAATGAATCTATACCAATCCGACTTCATTTTGATTCTATTTTGATTGTTATTGTAGGAAATTACAATTCCTTCTCTATCTTTCCAATTTTTAATATGTTGGGCTATTTTAGATAAATCTGAAATATTATTAAAATAATATGTTTGAGGCATTTGTATAGGTCCAATCTTTCTCCATATGTCTGTAAGCTCTTGATTGGAAACAACAACCATTCCATTCTTGTTTATCGCACCAAGAAGATAAAATTCTATTTCTTTTGGTCTAACTACAATAACATTATTAGGAGTTACAATCTCAAATAAAAGAGTAAGATGTGAATTATCTTTTAAAAACTCAAACACCTTTGGATGTTTTTCTGGAAGTAATTCAAAGTCTTTTGCGTTAGGTAATGTTTTATAAGAAACAGTACCTCTGGTTCTCATTGAGAATTGTCCATTAACATAATCGCAAATAACCAAAGAACCATCTATCTTATCAACAAAACGCCAATCATTATAATCTTCTAATTTTGGATAACAATCTGGTTTCTCCTCATAATTAAAAAACTTAGGCCAACCAGATGATAATACATTTCCTTCTTTATCTACAATTAAAGATCTATAAAAAAGGTTTTTTTCATTCCATTTCGCATCTCTTTCAGGAGTTATCAGCCAACAATACGATCCACAGAACTCATTTGGAGTAATGTTAAAATATCCCTCTTCTATAGGAAGACTAACTTTCATTGTTTTAAATTAAACGTATGTGTTTCCCCAAATCTCGTTAATGTCTAACAATTTATGTTTGCATCCATTAATTTCTTCTGTCCAAGAACTATGGAAATGACCATATAGATGAAGTTCTGGTTTGCATAGTTTAAAAATCTCATCCATTATCGCTCTTTCGTTACTAAGATCTCCTATAAGATAAGCATCTTCCAATGCCCACCCATAAACCATTTCGTTAAACTGTTGCGGAAAGCACCAAGACGGAGCAGTATGAGTTACAAGAATATCAACTTCCTTACATTTATCTTTATCTAATTTAACGGCTTCATCTTCCCAATATGAAACACCTTCTTTACGAGATGTTCTATCAATAGAAATAGCACCACCAATAAATTGAATTGTTTTATCTCCATAATTCATCACGGTATAATCTTCAAACAATTCAAAATTATCATATACGATTCTATTTTTTCCTTCAAAAAAATAAGGATCGTCATGATTACCTCTAATCCCAAAGAAATTAATATTCCTTTCTTTAAACATGTTGCTAAGTTTCTCTGATTGAGAATATTCGGATTCTTTTTTATATTTAAACCCGATTCCAAGATCTCCAACAGAAATTATGGTGCAATTTTCAATATTCTTGTCTCTGATGATATCAAATAACGTACCCCAACTTCCATGATGATCACCTAGAAACAATAAAGGTTTGTTTTTGTTTAGTGCTTTCATACGTCTTTACAGAATACGTGTAAAAATTTGCTAGTCAAGTCAAATTTTGGTTTTGCGCTCGGATTGTTATATTCCATATATTCTGTGGTTATTTTTTGAGGCATTGTGTAATCATCTAAAAATCCTGTCGCTCCATCCAATGTTTCAAAATACAAATCATAATAAACATTTCTCCATCCAAAAGTACCTTTCTTTTGAGGAAAATACATTTCCTTTTTATCCTTCTTAACTTTCTTTATTCTATAAAATTTATTACCACCCATTTTCTTCGATTTCTTTTTGAGTTTTTTTCTCTTCTTCTATTTTTTCTTTTAAGGTATCTCTTAAAACAGTCAACGCTTCTTCATAAGAATTGCACTCTTCTTCTATATTATCGAGAATATACCCAAAGTGCTGTATTGTATAAACAGGAGGATATCCATAACTCCATTTAATCTCTATATACCAATGACAATCTCGGTCTTTATGGTGATCCTTTCCTATCAAAAAGTACCATTCTTCTGTTAATTTCGTAATTTCTTCAATAATATTTTCGTTAGTCATTTTTATAAGGTTCCTTAACGATCACATAATAACTACCAGAAACATCTCTTATAGTAGAACTGGAACCTTTGGGCAGTGGTTTCTTTTTAAAAGCTTGATCGGCAATACTCCAAGCCAATTCGAAGTTTTTATTTTTCATTGCTTTATCCATGCGTTCCTGATACCTTTGAGGGATCCTAAATTCCTTTTGTGGTTGCCAATAACCATTAATAGAGTCTAAAATTTTCGGAATAGGAACATCCGAACTTTGAAATGCACCATTACCAGAAACATCGCAAATTCTTCTATACCCACCATTTCTCTGGTAATGCAAATATTGTTCTATAGTTTTTTTAATCTCCCACGCAACAGTACCGTCTTTCATCTTCTCACAACCAATACCATAATAAGCATTTCTACTTTCCATTAATTCCTTTTCTTTATAGAAAACAATAGTTCTAACCATGCTCTCCAAAACCTCTCCATCCTCATATGTTAGTTCTTTATCCCAAAATGCAGTGTCCATTGCTATTTTAATTTGACCAGAACGAAGACGAGAATATACTTCCAACGCATTTGTTAAAGTTCCAAGATGCTTTTCATCGAACTCTATAGATACTTTTTTACTCATATTAAAACATAATAATATATCTAATTTTTACATTGTCAATAAAAAAAAAATTAATAAACAAAATTCGGATTCAACTGATCTTGTTTTTTTGTCAATGTTTTAATGGCTAAAGTCATTCTTAGATTTTCAATATCTATGCTAGGCAAAGCCCTATGTTTAACTTTAGCTGGAAATCTCATAAGTCTATTATATACAGGATATATAGAAAATGATGTAGTTATATCATCCTTTTTAATAAAAAATTCAGTAGCGCCACCCGACTCAACACTCCAATTTTTAGTAAATCCCAATAAAAATGTAATATCACCATCGTCATCATGAATATTACCATGTTGAATTCCAGATTGACCATTCACGTAAATTCTTTTTATTTCAAAATTTTTAAAAATTTTTTGAAAATATTCCAATTCATCTTTGAAATATTCTTCGTTTATATAAGTCCCCCAATAAAAATTAGGATCTTCTCTCTTACATCTATGTTTTGTCCAGAGGGAAGTATGATATACCTTATCATGTAAATGATCTATAAAATCATTATCTAAGAAATTATCAATATAATATATATCTTCAGTTATATTTTTTTTACCCATATTATAAAAAGTTAATTTTATTCTCTTTATTGATAGTTTTAAGAGCTAAACTCATTCTAAAACTTTCAAAATCTATATTTGGCAAAGCTCTATGTTTGATATTGGCTGGAAAGGAAACCATTCTGTTGTAATAAGGATAAACTGAAAGAGAACATTCATTTTCTTGTAAAAATTCAGTAGCTCCACCCGACTCAACATTCCATCCTTTACTTAATCCTATCAGAAATGTTCTTTCCCCATCATCTTCATGAAAACTACCATGCTGAATTCCAGATTGTCCGTTTGCATATATTCTAAGTACCTCATTATCTGGAAAAAGATTTACTAAAAAATTATATTCTTTTTCATATTTTTCACCGACTAAAGGTAAATACCAAAAAAAATTATTTTCCAAACCAGTACTATTATGCATTGACCAAGAATCATTTAAAAGTTTATAGTTCAATTTGTCAATAAAATCCAAAGGGAGGAAATCATTAATGTAATATATATCAGAATTAATATAGTTTTTTTCTTTATTCATCATAAGACATTACTTTCAAATTTAAAAAAACACCATCTTCTTCATGTTTGAAATCTGGATAAGAATTAAAAGCAATCGTATATCTATCCGTATCTGATAAATTTTCATCTACCGAGTGCTGCAAAGCAGATGGAAATAATATTAATTTACCAGCCTCTGGTTTGACTGAAAATGAATTATATTCAAAATTACTACCCGTATTTTCAAAAACTTCGAAAAGGGGAAAATCGCTATACCATAAATTTTTACTTTTCAATACAGTGTGGGCAGAAGACATTGTATTAAGATAATATATACCACTAATATAAGAATTGGGATGTTTATGTAGATGATGCCATTCGCCCCTACTAGACTTATTAAACCAAGACTCTGTCAAGTTCAATTTTTTAAAAGATTTTGGAAGTTTTAAATCTAAAAAAATAGTATCCAAACATTCTTGAAACCAATTATGCAAGTCACTAAATTCAGATAAACGATTTAATCTATCCGCGCCATTGCTATTGCCGACATTATTAACAATGTCCAAGTTTTTAATTTTATTCAAAACTTCAACGTATAGATCTTTTCCGCTAAAAAAATTGTACAGTTTTAAAGATGATATGTTTTCTACTTTAAAAGTCTCCATAATATATATTTTATATTAACACAAAAATGAAAAATATCAAATTTAAATCACATTTACACTATTACAAGATATCAATCTTTGGAAGAATTTTTTTTACCGCAAGTTTTATTTTTATGATTTGTACTTTTCCATTTAATTGAGTCGTAATTAGAATCGTATTTTTTTTTGTCTACTGGTCTATAACGATCACCTTTTCCAGCCTGATTATTATTTTTCATCTTTCTTCTTTAGTTTTTTAAATTTTATTATCGCATCATCGTAATCTGTATATGTAAAACCCTTAATACCCCATTGGTTCGATGAAGGATACATTTCGGATGGTGGAAATTTATTACCAGCTATTTCGTATCCATTATGCTCTTCTATAATTACAACTTCATAATTTAATTTTTTACCATCTTTCAAAGTTTGTTCATATATGGCGATTTTACCATCTCTCAACAATTGTCTGTAATTGAAGTTTTTATAAGTAAACTCTTTGTTTATTTTTTTCATTTTTATAATATTTACTGAATTTTTTAATACCGCATACACAATCTTCGGAATATACACAATAATCACAAGTTCTATCGTTATCTAAAAATATATCTGGACGTATACACGCTCCATTTGTAATCATGATAATACCATCCCTAGATCGTAAGAGATTTTTTCTAACATCACTTTTAAATTTATAGGATGATGTAAATGATTTTGCAAAATCCGATAAATGTTTTAAGTTTCTATTTTTTTTATTAGTTTTCATATTCTATGAAATCACCACATTCTCCAGAGTAATAAAATTTTTTATATCCAGTTTGTTTCATGAGATGACTGCAACCATTGCAAGGTTTAGCATATCTCAAATTACCCATTTTGTCAAGTCTTACATTAATAAAAATTATGTTTTTGAAATTTTCAACATCTATTTTTTTTTGTAATTTTAAAACACAACTTAATTCTGAATGCATTCTAGCAACATCTCTGAGATCTTCTCCATCATTAGATATATAATTTAACCTTTTTATATTAGGATGCGTTTTAATACTATTAACACCTATAGACACGCATTTCTTTTTATAGAAAGCAAACGTTAAATGAAAAGTCCTGTTCAGTTCATAATTATGAAAAGTTGGCTGTAAAGCTCTAGAGAGATCTACTATTTTTTGAAATTTTTTTTTCAAAAAAAATCAAGAGAAGAATACATACACGTCATCATTCTCCTTAACTAAATGGAATGATGAATACTCGTAATTACCTCTTCTTAAATTTTCTAAAAAATTAGGCCATTCTTTGATAGAGGTTTTGGCAACTTTTCCACTGATTTCTTCTTTTTTATATTTTTTCTCAATTTGAACTAAATCAAAATTGACAACCCCCTCATTATAGCAATCCAATAAAATAGATACAGTTTTTTCCAAATTAGACCAAATATGATCTATAACCTTCTGCGTACAAGAACAATTTTTTTTAATAGCTGAACTTCTAATATCAGACTCAATTTCTGGAAATGAAGCTATAAGCCTTTTTTGGAAATTAGAATTATCAACGTTTAATTCCAATACCAAGGAATCTATATACTTAAACGCAAGCAATGTGTCTTTATTCATATATTTTATTTAATAAAATCCATTTTTTTGTCAATATTTTTTTTCATTAAAAAAACATGAGCAAAAAAAAAGGAAACCAAACCGCAAAAAATATTGCTCAAAATAGAAAAATTAAAATCTAAAACGATTGGATTATATATAAAAGACGTAGCAAAACCGAACCAAAAAGAACTACACTCTGGACACATTAGAGGTCTTCTAATATACGGAATTCTAGAAACCATATTTCTAGGTTTCTGTAAAATTTCAGAAAAATGCCACATAGTAGAAACACTCAAAACCAGTATTACAAAATATAATAAATTAAAAAATATCATATTAATTTAAAAAATTTAAACCGCTCTCTTTTACTATATTCGAGCTTGGGTTATTTTTTTCAGAATTTATATGTTCCAACAAATAATTTTCTACATGACGTAAAATATCTTCTTTATAATTAGAAGAACTTAAAAGATTAGTAATATCAAAATCCATGACTGGATAAAAATCCTCTTCCTTTTTAAAGATAGAAGAAATAGGTTTGATTTCAACAATTTCACCGTCATTTTTAAACCCTAAAATTTTAACATAAATATCACATTTTTTACCTTCAATATTTTTATCATCCTCTTCTTTAAAAAAGAAATATTCTATATTAGTATCTTTAAAAGTATTAAAAAATTCCAATATATCTTCCTTTTTAATATTGCGAGTTTTATCGTATAAAAGGTCCGAGACATTTGAATAAAAATTTTTTTCATTTGAAAAATCTTTAGCAAAGATTTTGAAAAAATTATCATCTTTTGATAATTCTACATATTTTTCATCGAAATTTATATTTTCAATTTTAAAATTATTTAAATTCAACATATTTATATATTAGATCATTTTTTTAAATTGTCAAGCTTAACTTACCCCACCCAACAATCTACCTCCAATAGATGTATTGTTTAATACATTAGAATAACCACTAATCCAAGGAACACCCCCCCATCCACCTCCAGTTGCTCCAGCAGTAGCAGTACCCCCACCTCCAGCCGTTCCAGCAGTAGCTCCATTCTCATTAGTAGGAGGAGCGCCATTACCGCCAGTACCACCATCAGTATTAATAGTTATAGCTGACTGTTGACATTGTTGAGAATAAGTTCTGCAACTCATTCTTTGTTGCTGTTGTCCGCTGCTTTCAGAATTTCTACATCCTCTACCACGATCACAAGTTCCGCAATTACACTGACCATTATATTTGTGCATAACGCCCATATTTCTAGCATCATCGCAGCAATCTCTACAATTCATACAACTCCAAGTTGGTCTTTGAGTATAATTATAATCCACACAATTATTTTGACAATTCACGCTAGTTGTACCAGGTTTAGTGCCGCCATTACCGCCCTTACCTCCAGTAGCACCACCAGCAATAGTTCCAGTATTGGTTATTCGTATAGCTCTTCTAACTATCAATGGCGTAGAACCAGTAGAACCGTTGGCACCAATTCCAGAAGGACCAGCACCTCCAGCTCCTCCAGTTCCATTAGTACCGACTATATTGCCATTATTTATCAAAGTAAAATCATCATTTGATCTGAAACCATTTGTTCTAGTAGCATCATCGGTTGGTATAGTTAAAGAACCACTGACAGTAACTCCAGATTTTACTATCAAAGTAGCAGAAACATCGACAGAAGAATATGGGGTAAGTGCATTTTTAAAAAGAGTAAACGCATTAACGTTAGATACACTGGTGGTTATTTCTACAGTAACTGGAATTTTTCTAGTTTTACCATAAAAGTTAGAAATTTTTAAAGGATTTGGACTTATTGGTATCGCTGGTGTTGGGGGAAAATATCCTTTACTAAGAAAAACACCATTACCATAATATTCACTCAAACCATGAGGAACAGTACCTCCAAATTCTGTTACAATTTCAGTTATAGGTAATGGGCCGCTCGTTCTAATAGGCATATATTATATAGTATTTAATTGTTTTTCTAAATTGTCAATTTTATTAGAAAGCTCTTTAACACTTTCTATCAAAAGAGCAACAATATTACCATAAGATACTGAAAGATATCCATCTTTATCTTCACTCACAACTTCTGGTAACACATCTTTAACATCTTGAGCAATAACACCTATACTTTTTTTATTATCAGATATTCTATCAAAAGATACACCTTTTAATTTCAAAAGCTTATTTAGTGAGTCTTTAATATCTTCTATATTGTTTTTTAACCTTTTATCGGAATAAGCAGTCACATCAAGGGTTGCTGTAATGCTACCTTGAACAACCAAATTACCCGTCATAGTGTCACCAGTTTTTAAAACTCTATTATTGGCATTAGTATCAGCAGCGGCAGCGGCAGCAGCAGCAGAATTGGCGGTAGCTTGAGCGGCAGCAGCAGCAGAAGTGGCCGTTCCAACCTGAGTGTCAACATAAGCTTTATTGGAGGCGTGTGTAGTAGCGGTAGGGTTGGCATGTAGATTTAAAAAACCAGTCATGGTATCGCCAGATTTTAATACTCTAGCAGAATCAGCAGTATCTACATAAGTTTTACTAACTAAACCAGTAGTAGCAGAATCAACATATTGTTTGGTAGCTGCATGTAGATCACTAGTAGGATTCGCATTTAATGTAAGAAAACCACTCATGCTATCGCCAGCTTTTAATACTCTTAAACCATCAGCGGAATCAACATATGTTTTACTAACCAAACCAGTAGTACCACCGCCAACGGCATCATCAACATATTTCTTGGTAACTGCATGGTTATTATCAGCGACTAATGCATTATATGTCGGTAATTTAAGATTCCCACTCATGGTATCGCCAGCTCTCAATACGTATCTACCATCATTAGACGCTTGATTTGGAATGTAAGATGACCAATTGTTGGAGTTTAAAATTTCATATGCAACATTACCCATGCTCCATCCACCAACTTTTAATTTATTATCATTGTCCAATCCAAATCTTACAGCATATTTAGCAGGTCTATTAAAACTCATATATGCAGCATTGCCATCAATACAGTACTACTAGCTCGTACAT